>HHCFJ05603__coassemble_4477_pt1 | contig 2575 bp, 3 predicted proteins | sample HHCFJ05603__metabat2_low_PE_003 | metagenome-assembled genome bin HHCFJ05603 | reverse complement strand
ACCTGTTTTGGGTCTCTATCTTTTATACACCATAAGGAGGAAAATTCATTATGAAACTCAAGAAAATTGCTTCTCTGATGCTCGCTGGCGTCATGGCTGTCAGCATGCTGGCCGCTTGTGGTGAGAGCAACTCGACCACCACTCCCGTCGTTCCCCCTGTTGATGACAACACCGCTACCAGCGCAATTTCTGCTGCTCTGAATGATCAGCTGTTCTCTAAGCAGGCTGACCTGCTCAGCTTTGAATCTAATAGCAAGCTGGCTTCTTTGCTGGACCGCATCGCAGAGGATGATGAGGACTTTGAGATCCGCGATGGTCTGGTGAACGGTGCAGCCCGCCCGACTCTGCTGAATCCTGGAGTCGATGTTGATATTGCCAACATTGTCAATGCTGCTTTTAATGGGACCAATCCTGCCGTTGCGATGACCAATGGAGATATTCTTGTAAACCATGATGACAACCGGGCATATCTGTATGTGTATACTGTTGATGGCTCGATGCAGGACGTCGATCAGATTGCACGTGCTGTTATGAATGGTTTTAATGGCCTGCAGGAGCGTGTTTACGATGTGGCCGGTATTGTTGATAATGGCACTATTTCTCAGGACTATGAGTATAAGGGCTACGCGGAGATGGTAAAGATCACCAACGATAACTCTAGCGATACTGCTTGGGTTGTTGCTGTTCTGGTTGAGCAGCATGCTGTCTCCAACACCTAATTAAACAGATAATCATTACTTATAACACTCCCGGCAGCACCATAGCCGGGAGTGATGTAAGGGATCTCGGGCAAGAGATCGCCTGAGGTTCGGGTAATAAACCCATCCGATGTGGCGACAAAGGGGAATAATTAACCACTATTCCTTCTGTTGTTGATCGCACCAAAACAAAAGAACTTTTGCGTCACGAAAGATAGGGTCCCTCTGCGGGGGCTGGCGGAAGCCGGCCCCCGCATTGTTGTGTTTGGGATAAAAGGAGGTTGACAAATGGGCAACTTGTTGCTATTCTATAGGTAATAAGTTGCGCATCGAAGGGAGAGGACCCCATGGAATACGATGATCTGATCCGCCGTTTTTCCCACAGCACCGAGCAGCGCCAGAAAGCGATCTTCAGCACCCTGTTCATCGTGGGCAACCGGCTGCAGACGATCTTTGACAGCCGTATCCCGGAGGTGTCGCTCAAACAGTTCATGCTGCTGTCCATCGTCCGGCAGGCGGAGGGGCCGATGTCCCTGACGCAGCTGGGGCGGTTCCTGGGCTGTTCCCGGCAGAACGTCAAAAAGCTGGCCGCCGCCCTGGAGAAAAAAGGCTTCGTCACCTTGCGGCAGAGCCCCCGGGACGCGAGGGTGTTCTGCGTCAGCCCGGCCCCCAGGGCGGAGCGTTTTTTTCAGCAGGAGTTCGCGCAGTACCAGGCTGAATTGGGGTACCTCTTCGAGGTGTACACCCCCGAGGAGATCCAGACCCTGTTTGCCCTTCTCACAAGACTGTATGCAGGCATCGAGCACCTGGAAAGGAAGGTGAACCATGTACCGGATCAAACGCAAGTGGATGCTGCCGGCGGGGCTGTTCCTGCTGGGGGCGGCGGCCCTGGCGGGGCTGTCGTGGCAGGCGGTGCGTCAGGCCCGGACGCTGGAGGTTGAAACGCCGGACCTCGCCCGGCTGGAGGACGGCGTCTACCAGGGGGAGTGGAGCATCCCGCCGGTCACGGCCGGGGTGGAAGTGACCATGAAAGACGGCCGGATCGCGGCCGTGCAGCTGGTGCGCCATGACCACGGGCTGGGCGGCGGGGCGGAGAGCCTGCCCCGGGCCGTGGTGGAAAGCCAGTCGCTGGAGCTGGACGCGGTGTCCGGCGCGACCGTCAGCAGCAAATGTATCCTGAAGGCGGTGGAGACCGCCCTGCGGCAGGGAGGATAATGCTATGGGAAAAGACCTGGTTTTGTATCAATCGAAGTACGGCGCGTCCCGGTCCTATGCCGAGTGGCTGGGCGCGGCCTGGGGCTGCCCGGCCTGCGCCCTGCAGGACTGCAAGGGCGGCTTGGGCGCGTACCAGCGCATCGTGCTGGTGGGTGGCCTGTACGCCGGCAGCATGGCGGGGCTGAAGCGCTTCTTCCGCCTCTGCGAAGGGGTGCCCCATGAGCGGGCCGCCGTCCTGTGCGTGGGGGCGTCCCCATACGATGCGGACACCCTCGCGGCCTGCAAGGCCCGGGGCTTTGGGGCGGGCTGGCAGGATGTGCCCCTCTTTTACGCCCGGGGCAGGCTGGACATGGCCCAGCTGAACCCGGTGGACCGGGCCCTGTGCCGGATGCTGTGCAAATCGGTGGCCCGGAAAGACCCCGCCTCCCTGGAGCCCTGGATGCAGGCGCTGCTGTCGGCGGCGGACGCCCCTCAGGACTGGGCCGACCCCGGCCAGCTGGCCCCGCTGCTGGCCCACTGGGACAAGTAAAAGTGGCAGCTCCATGCAGCATGAAAAAGCCGACGGAGCAAACTGTATGCAGATTCTACAGGCTGTAAAAAAGTCCCGTCCAGCCGACATGTGCGGATGGATGGGACACATACAGGGAAATTGAGCGCTGAGA
>HHCFJ05603__coassemble_2970_pt1 | contig 3711 bp, 2 predicted proteins | sample HHCFJ05603__metabat2_low_PE_003 | metagenome-assembled genome bin HHCFJ05603 | reverse complement strand
GAGCGTTGGACTCCGACTCCAAAGGCCAGAGGTTCGAATCCCCCCGGCCGCACCAAACGCCCCGCAGTGTGTCAAAGCGCTGCGGGGCGTTTTTTGTCAAAAAACAGGTTCCTCCCCTTCTCCGCCTCACCCGGCCTTCCGCCGGGGCCCAGGGGCATGCGCCTTGTTCGAATTGCCCAAAAAATTTCCCCCAAAAACCGGCAAACCGCCAAATTCGCCCCCATCCGGGCGGAAACAGTTGACATCCGCGCAGCGGTATGTTATCCTGAACACAGTGAATGACAGCCTGCAAAGCGGCAGGCTTTTGGTTGGATTGTTACCGGTCATGCGGGCTAGACCAACTCCGCAGTTGCCTGGATCAGGCATAGCAGGGGGTTGGTCTTTTTTCTTTGAGCCGGAGGGCCGTTTTTCGGGGAGGCAGACGGGTGCGGATCAAGCGGATCATCAACAACAATATCCTCTGCGTCATCGACGAAAAGGGCGGGGAGAGTATTGTCACCGGCCGCGGCCTAGGCTTTGGCCGCAAGGTGGGGCAGTTTGTGGACCCCGCCGCCGTGGAAAAGGTCTACCGGATGGAGGACAAAAGCGTCCAGCGCCGCCTGCGGGAGCTGGTGGAACAGATCCCCCTGGAGCATCTCCGCCTGACCGAAGAGATGATCGCCGAGATCCGGAAGGTCATCACCCAGCCTTTGAACGAATCCCTCCTCATCACCCTGGCCGACCATGTCAGCTTTGCCATCCAGCGCAAGGCCCAGGGCATCGAGTTCAAAAATCCCCTGGCGGGCAGCATCCTCTGCTATTACCCCGCCGAATACCAGATGGGCCGCAAGTGCCTGGAGATGATCCGGGACCGCTGCGGGGTGGAGCTGAACCCCGACGAGGCCGCCTTCATCGCCCTGCACATCGTCAACGCCGAGCTCAACACCAACATGAGCGAGATGTACGACATCACCCGCCTGATCGACGGCGTGGTGGAAGTCGTGGAATACTTCTACTGCGGGCGCGGCTCCTTTGACCGGGAGTCCCTCCATTTCAGCCGGTTCGTGGTGCATCTGCGCTACTTTGCCCAGCGCCTGTTCCAGGACAAGCTGATGCCCGACACCGACGCGCCGGAGGACCTCTCCTTCCGGGAGATGATCGTCCAGAACTGCCCCACCCATTACAAATGCGCCCTCTGCATTGCAGAGTACGTCAAAAACACCTGGCACAAAGAGCTCTCCCAGGAGGAGCTGCTCTATCTGACCATCCACCTCAAGCGGGTGGCCGGGAGCCTGCACCCCAGGGTCTGACCCTGTCCCGCGCTTCTCGCGCTCCAAATCCAAAGGATAGTGACTGCATCTGCGTTTATGCAGGCTAGACCTGTGCAGCTTCTGCCGGCGGGCTGTGCGCCCGGGCCGGCGGGGGCCGCATGGGTCTTTTTTGATAGACCGCCCCAGGACCATCGACAAACAGGAGGTATCATTGCTTATGAAAGACAAGATTTTCGGCGTGCTGCAGCGCGTGGGCCGCTCCTTCATGCTGCCCATCGCCCTGCTGCCGGTGGCGGGCCTGCTGCTGGGCATCGGCAGTTCCTTCACCAACCAGACCATGCTGGAGGCCTACGGCCTGACCGGCGTCATCCACCCCGGCACCATCCCCTACACCGTGCTGGACATCATGAACCAGTGCGGCAGCGTCGTTTTCAACAACCTTGCCCTGCTCTTTGCCATGGGCGTGGCCATCGGCATGGCCAAAAAGGAGAAGGAGGTCGCCGCCCTCTCCGGCGCCATCGCCTACCTGGTCATGAACACCGCCATCAGCGCCATGATCGGCGCGGCGGGCGGCGTGGAGGCCATGGCCCCCAACACCACCACCTCGATGCTGGGCATCACCACCCTGCAGATGGGCGTTTTCGGCGGCATCATCGTCGGCCTGGGTGTGGCGGCCCTTCACAACCGCTTTTATAAGACCCAGCTGCCCCAGGTCCTCTCCTTTTTCGGCGGCACCCGCTTTGTCCCCATCGTCAGCACGGCGGTCTACCTGCTGGTGGGCATCGCCATGTTCTACGTCTGGCCGGTGGTCCAGACCGGCATCAGCATGCTGGGCAATCTGGTCATCAGCTCGGGCTATGCGGGCACCTTCATTTATGGCCTGATCGAGCGCGCCCTGATCCCCTTCGGCCTGCACCACGTCTTTTACATGCCCTTCTGGCAGACGGCGGTGGGCGGCAGCGCCATCATCGACGGCGTGACGGTCCAGGGCGCCCAGAACATCTTCTTTGCCGAACTGGCCTCCAAGACGGTCACCGAGTTCTCGGTGGACGCCACCCGTTTCATGGCGGGCAAGTTCCCCCTGATGATCTTCGGCCTGCCCGGCGCGGCCCTGGCCATGTACCGCACCGCCCGCCCCGAAAAGCGCAAGGCAGTGGCCGGCCTGCTGCTGTCCGCTGCCCTCACCTCCATGATCACCGGCATCACCGAGCCGCTGGAGTTCACCTTCCTCTTTGTGGCGCCCCTGATGTACGCCGTCCACTGCGTGTACGCCGGCCTGGCCTATATGCTGATGCACATCCTGAACGTCTGCGTGGGCATGACCTTCTCGGGCGGCCTGATCGACCTGACCCTGTTCGGCATCCTGCAGGGCAACGACAAGACCCACTGGATCTGGGTGGTCGTGGTCGGCGCAGTTTATTTTGTGGTCTATTACCTCACCTTCAGCGCCATGATCGTCCGCATGGACCTCAAGACCCCCGGCCGCGAAGCCGACGGCGAGGAGGCCAAGCTGTACACCCGCAGCGATTTTAAGGAAAAAACCGGCATCGGCCCCGACGGCGCAGCCTCTTCCGGCGGGGACGCCGTGTCTGCTGCCATCCTGCGCGGCCTGGGCGGCAAAGCCAATGTCTCCGACGTCGATTGCTGCGCCACCCGCCTGCGGGTGACGGTGGTGGATTCGGCCAAGGTGGACGACGCCCTGCTCAAGCAGAGCGGCGCCTCCGGCGTGGTCCATAAGGGCAACGGCATCCAGGTCATCTATGGGCCGCAGGTGGCGGTCATCAAGTCCAACCTGGTGGACTTCATGGAGACCCATGCCGCCGACGCCCTCAGCGCCGCCCCGGCCCCTGCTGCCCCTGCTGCCCCCACGGCACGGCCCGCCGCCCCGGCCAAAGCCGCCGTCTCCGAGGTGCTGGGCGCGCACATGGCCGGCACGGTGGTGCCCATGACCGAAGTGCAGGACGAGGCTTTCGCCTCCTGCGCCCTGGGCGACGGGGTCGCCATCGAGCCCGCCGAGGGCAAGCTCTACGCCCCCGCCGACGCCATGGTGGACAACCTCTTTGACACCCACCACGCCGTCAGCCTGGTCACCTCCACCGGCGCCGAACTGCTGCTCCATGTGGGCATCGACACCGTCAAGCTGGGCGGCCGTCACTTCACTGCCCACGTCCAGAACGGCCAGAAGGTGAAGAAGGGCGACCTCCTCATCAGCTTCGACCGGGAGGCCATCCAGGCCGAGGGCTACCTCTGCACCACCCCCCTGATCGTCTGCAACACCGACGATTACAGCGCCGTCAAGCCGCTGGCTTCCGGCAGCGTCCAGCCCGGGCAGGCCCTCCTGCAGCTGGACGGCGGCGCCCAGGCCTGATCTGCCCCGCACAGCCAAACGCCCCTCAGCGTGTCGCAAAAGCGACACGCTCCAGGGGGAACCCATTTCTGCCCGCATACGCGGGACAGAAAT
>HHCFJ05603__coassemble_2288_pt1 | contig 4700 bp, 4 predicted proteins | sample HHCFJ05603__metabat2_low_PE_003 | metagenome-assembled genome bin HHCFJ05603 | reverse complement strand
GCTCGAATATAATACTACAACCCCGCCCTTTTGTCAACCCTTTTTTTACAAAAAAGGCAGCTTTTTGCAGCGGCCCCTCTCCTTCCTATTTTATATAGGCCATAGGCCGCCCTCCGTCTTGCAGATACGGCTTGCACTTTTCGGTCCGGCGTCGTACAATAGGGACAGGTCCCCGATTTGATTCCAGGGGGCAATGAGGAGTGAGGCCCACTATGATCCTGACTGTCAACATCGGCAATACCCACCTTACCGTCGCCGCCTACCGCGCAGGCGCGCTGCTGTTCTCCGGCAAATTGTCGGCGGCGCCGGCCACCTCCGACGAGTACGCCATCCGGCTGATCCATCTTCTCACCCTCCACCACAGCGCCCCCGGCCAGATCGAAGGGGTCATGCTGGCCAGCGTGGTGCCGGCCCTGACCGGCCGGGTGGTCGCGGCGCTGCGGATGCTGACTTCCGCCCGCATCATGACGGTGGGCCCCGGACTGAAAAGCGGCCTCAAGCTCCGGCTGGACCAACCCGCCCAGCTGGGGGCCGAGCTGCTGTGCGGCGTGGTGGCCGCCATGGCGGAAGGTCCCGCACCCATGGCGGTGATCTTTTCGGACACCGCCCTCACCATCATGGGGGTCAACGCCCAAAAGGAGCTGGTGGGCGGCGTCATTCTGCCCGGGCCTCAGCTGTCCATGGCCAGCCTGGTCCAGAACACCGCCCAGCTGCCCCAGGTGGACCTGACCGCCCCGGCTCCGGCGTCGGTGCTGGGCAAGAACACCGCCGCCTGCCTGCAGGGCGGCCTGCTGCTGGGCACCGCTTGTATGCTGGACGGCCTGGCCGACCGCTTCCGCGCCGAGCTGGGTCCCGAGACCCGTTTTTACGCCACCGGCAACCTGCCCGCCAATCTGCGCAAAGCCTGCCGCACCTCCATCCTTTATCGGGAGGACCTGGTCACCGACGGACTGTACCGCATCTGGCTGCGGAACCAGAAAGCCTGACTCCCGCCTGCCATAAAAAAGTCCCGTCCAGCCGACATGTGCGGATGGACGGGACACATACAGGGAAATTGAGCGCTGAGAGTGTGCGAGCCGCTTTGCGGCGAGTGCGCGGTTCAGCGCTCAATTTTGTCCCCAGGGGGATACCAGGGGGAAGGAATTTCTGTCCCGCGTATGCGGGCAGAAATGGGTTCCCCCTGGAGCGTGGCGCAAAAGCGACACGCTGACGCATCCGCTGCCGGTCAGCGGATGCTTTTTGGTTGGGTCAGGTCGCTGTATCCACCAGCAGCGCCTTGATCTCGGGGATGCTTTTGCCTTCGGCCCGCAGGGCTTTGATGTGGGCGATCCGCGCCAGGCTGGCCTCCCGTTTGTAGCGGCGGGTCAGGTTTTCGCCGGCCTGCTCAAAAGGCAGCATCCCTTCCTCGGTGTAAAATTTCAGGGTGCTGTACCGGACGTCGGTCAGCCGGACCAGCTCGCCGATGGTGACGTATTCCGCCTGCCGGATGGCCTCCATGCTTCTCTGTCTGGACATTTAGCCCGCACCCCCTGCGGCTGCCCCGCGGGCGGCGAAGCAGTACATGACGACCTGGAGATACGTCATCATATCCTTTACGATCTTGCCTTCCGGCGTGTCCACAACGGCCTTGATCTTCTCCCGGATGGCCTTCTGCTCGAAATCGGAGAAGTATACCTTCAGGCACTTCACCTGTTCCAGCAGGACGACCAGCGCTGCGGTGTCGTCGCAGACCGGGCCGTCCTCCAGCAGTTCGGCCCGCATCTGTTCCACCACCGACCGCACCTCCTCGGGAGCCGGCAGATAACCGGTCTGCTTTCCCAGCAGGCCGGCCTTGCAGGGCGTCGCCGCCTCCAGCTTGACCAGCGAGCTTCCCACCGCGTTCCACAGCGCTTTGAGCCGCTTGTCCGTCCAGCTGAAGTTATAGGCATCCACCACCACGTCGATCTTGACCTTTTGTTTTTCCTGGATAAACGCATAGAGGGGCTCCAGATACGGCCGGTGTTCCGGGAGCTTGCCCGACACCGACACTTTTCTGCCGTCGATCGAAATGCTCCCTTCCATTTCCAGCTCCAGCAGCCCCGCGGCCACCAGGCCGAGCGTCCGCTCCTCCACACTGGCAAACGGGAACACCCCCTTTTCGTTGACGGTGCACACCATATATTTCTGTACGATTGACAAGTCTTTCATCGCCGGTCCCTCCTGGTATGGGTCGAATGGCCTCAGCAAGTGCAGTTGCTACTTATCACTTACTACTTACGATTTAAGTATACCCATTCCCTGCTTGTTTGTCAAGGGGTCGGTCCACAAAAATTCCATTTGCATTTTGTGCAAAAGTATGGTATACTCTTTGTTGCTGATGGACAGCATCAGCTTGATGTGCGGTCGTAGCTCAGCTGGATAGAGCGTTGGACTCCGACTCCAAAGGCCAGAGGTTCGAATCCCCCCGGCCGCACCACAGGACACCTCGCAGGGTCAAAACTGCGGGGTGTCTTTCTTTTTGCCGTTTGGGCGCAAAAATCCGCCGCGCAGTCTCCCACGCGGCGGGTTTGTTGTATGATCCTGTCAAGGCTTCGGGCATTCAGCCGTTGAATTCCAGCGCCAGCATGGTGATGTCGTCAAACTGCGGCGCGTCACCCACAAAGGCGTCGATGTCCGTCCGCAGCCCGCGCAGCAGCGCCTCGCAGCCCGCGCCCTTCTGCCGGTTGAGGGCGGCCAGCATCCGGTCGGTGCCGTAGAGCTGGTTCTGGCTGTCGGTGGCCTCGGCCACGCCGTCGGTGTACACAAACAGGGTGTCGCCGCTGTGCAGAGTCAGTTCATACTCCCGGTAGCGGGCGTGCTCCATCCCCGCCAGCACAAAGCCGTGCTTGTCCCGAAACAGCTGGAAGTCCCCGCCCGCCCGGCAGAGGGCCGGGAACTCGTGGCCGGCGTTGGCGCACACCAGTCTGCCGGTGGAGATCTCCAAAATGCCCAGCCAGACGGTGACGAACATCTCGGCGTCGTTGTTCTCGCAGAGCTGGTCGTTCACCTTTTCCAGCACCTCTTTGGGGGAAGCGCCGGTCTGGGCGGCATTCTTCAGCAGGGTCTTGGCAATGACCATGAACATGGCCGCCGGGACGCCCTTGCCCGATACGTCGGCCATCACCAGCGCGAGATGGTCGTCGTCCACCAGGAAGAAGTCATAGAAGTCGCCGCCCACTTCCTTGGCCGGGTCCATGGTGGCAAAGATGCTGAACTCTTTCCGCTGCGGGAAGGGCGGGAAGATGCAGGGCAGCATGGAGGCCTGGATGTTCCGGGCCACGTCCAGCTCCGCGCCGATCCGCTCCCGCTCCGCCGTGACGCGGGTCAGGTCGTCGATGTAGGTGTTGATCTCCCGCTCCATCTGCCGGACCGAGACCGCAAGGTTCTCGATCTCGTCCCCGGTCCTGATCTTCAGCTGCGAAATGGCCGAGCGGCTCCAGTTCCCCTGCTTTTCCGAGACAAAGGACCCGGTGGCCTTGGCCAGCTGGTTGATGGGCCGCACCACCGTCCGGGTGAACAGATAGGCCAGCGCCAGGATCAGCACCAGGGTCACCGTCGCCAGGGCGATGAAGAGCCTCAGAAGAAACGCCTGCCGGTCGGCCATCACCTCGTTCATCGAAAAGTCGACGTAGGCGTTGGCGATCACGCCGTTGTCCACGTCGGTGATGCACACCGAGGCGGAGACCAGCCAGCCGAACTCCTCATAGTTGGTGATATAGGGCTGGAAATCGCGCACCCCCTGCTCCATCAGGACGAGGTTTTCCGGCTCGATATCCGCAAAGGTGCCGGTCGGGCAGGCGGATTCGGAGGTGTCCGCGTCGACGACATAGATGCCCTGACCGGTCTGCGCATCCAAAACGGCCACGTACATCCACAGCACGCCGTTGTCCTCTTTCAGGGTGTTGAGGGTGTCATAGGTCTGCCGGTAGGCCGGGCTTTCCACGATCTCGGCAAAGGCGGCGTAGTAGGCCGCCTGCTCCGCCTCGTCCCAGGCGGCAAAGTCGGGCGGGGTGTTTTCGTCCGGGCAGAAGCTCCGGTAAATTTCCAGCGTCTGCCTTGCCAGCTCGGCCACCGTCCCGGCGTCCACCATGGATGCCGCCGACTTGGCCGTATTCATGGTCAGCCGCTCGTAGTGCTCTTCCATCGAGCGGGCGTAGGTGCGGTATCCCATCGTCCCGGTCACCCCGGCTACGATCACCGCCATCAGCAGGACGGCCGCCACCACTTTTGTGCGCAGAGAAACTTTCATAGCTTTACCTCACATACTGACCACCAAGGTATTGAAGCCCTGATACTGCCGGTAAAAGAACCGCTTGGCCTGTTTTTTCACCATCAGCATCCCGATGGCGTCCATGTCGAACTCCTTGTCCTCTCCCACCTTCCCGGTTTCGAGGGAGAAGGGGTCGAATCCGGCGGCGTTGTCCCGCACATACAGCTGAAACCCGCCGTCCTCGCAGGCGATGAGGGTGATCTGGATATACCCGTCCTCCTGAAAGGCAAACGCCTTGGAGATGATGGCCACCCCGATCTCCTCGACGGTCAGGTCCACCAGATAGCGCTGCCGGGGGGAGGCGTCCCATCTGTCACAGAAGGCCTCCACCTCCTGGGCAAGGTCCCCCAGCGCCCCGGTCTGGCTGTGGATCAGCCGGCGAAAGACCCGCTCGGGTGGGAACGCGCCCCGC
>HHCFJ05603__coassemble_1401_pt1 | contig 7406 bp, 7 predicted proteins | sample HHCFJ05603__metabat2_low_PE_003 | metagenome-assembled genome bin HHCFJ05603 | reverse complement strand
AAATGATCTCGTAACCTCCTTCCGGCCGGGGCCGGGCAATGAGCGGAGCCAGCACGCCGAACTGCGCCACGCTCTCCACCGTCCGCTGCATGGCCTCATCGTCCAGGACCTTGAAGGGATGGTTCTTGAAGGGATGCAGCTCGGCGATGGGGATTTGCTGGATCTGTTCGGTCTGGGGTTTCTGCTCTGAAATGATGTAACACCCCCTAACAAAAAAGGCTCGGAGAAAATTCCGGGCCAATGATAATTATTCGGTTTTCATGTCGTGCTGCACCCGCGCCGTGTAGTAGTTATTCATGGTCAAGGGCGCGTTATAGAGCGCGGCCAGCAGGTACTGCCGCATATTCCGCACGAGGGTGGTGTTCTCTTTCAGGCACATCAGGACAAAGCGCAGATGGTCGCCGTCCAGTTTCAAAAGGCGGGCCTTGACCACTTCGGCGGGCTTATCGTCGCCCGCGATGCGGATGAGCTTTCTCCGGCTGCACACCGTGTCCACCAGCAGCTCCAGCATCTCCCGCAGCATATCTTCGTCGTTGGGGTGGCTTGCAACAAGAGAGTCAAAGTTGAACTGCCGGAGAAAATATTCCTGATACCGGGCGCGGGGGCCGTTCCCTTCGGATTCCGTTCCGGCGGTCACGTCCGAAAGGAAAGGATCAGTCTCACTCAAGTCAGTATAGTTCTTATCAGTCTTATTACCGTGTCCTTTCGACACATCATGAACTGTACTTTGGACACTCACAGAAGTGTCATTCGGACACTTCAAGAAGTTTCCTTCGATGAAATTCTTCACATAAATCAGGTTGGGCTTTCCAAGCCCCTGACGCCGGCGCTCAATCAAACCGGCTCCTACTTCCAGTTCGCGCAGAAGGCCGACGGCCTTCTTGTTGCCGCAGGCAAGGCTTTCCATGATTTCTTCCACTGTGAACACAATATACACCCGGCCTTGCTCATCCAGCCAGTCGTTCCGGGCGGACAGACTCATCCGGTCCAGCAGCAAACCGTAGAGGACTTTGGCGCCGGTGGAAATACTGCGAAAGGCCGGGTCAGTGAACAGCGCTTTGGGAATACGGTAAAAAGCAAACTGTTCCGCCTGGGGGCCATAAAAGTAGTCGGGCATGGCGTCACCTCCTTAATATGGGGGATTGGGGGAGGGGAGAGAATAGAAAAGCACACCTTTCATCCATAGCGAATGACAGGTGTGCTCGGAATTGCTGCTTTCCAAAATCCTATATACGAGTAGCGGTTTTGGTAGGTGACTTTTTTCACCTACCGTTTCACCTACGAAGGGGCAGTTTGGAGAGTAAAAGAGGCCAAAAGATACGTCAAATTATGTGAAGAACGGCCAATAAAACGATATGTAATTTGTAGTTATTGCACAGGAAAAATAGCATTTCAGCACAATGTACTTTCTCATAACCGCTTGGTCCCGGGTTCAAGTCCTGGCTGGCCCACCAAACAAGAAAAATCCGAACCTTTTTCCTGTAGGAGAAGGGTTCGGATTTTTTGGTTTCTTTGTTTCTCTGGATTCAGCTCCGTTTCCGGCTGCGGCCGCCGGTCTCGCCCCGGGCCAGCTTTTGCAGCCGGGGCTTGTCCAGGACGGTCAGGCCGCCCCGCCACAGCTGGACCAGCCCTTCCTGGGCGAAGTATTTCAGCATCCGGCTGACCACCTCCCGGGCCGAGCCCATATACCGGGCGATCTGGTCGTGGGTCATGCGCAGGTCGGCCCCGCCGGTCTTGGCCAGCTCGTCGGTCAAAAAGATGGCCAGGCGTCGGTCGGCGCTCATGAACAGGATCTGCTGCATGGCCCACATGGTCTCGGAGTAGCTCTCGGCGGTCATCTGGTAGGCGTAGCAGCGGACGTAGATGTTCTCGTCCATCACACGCTTGAAGGCGCCGGCGCCGATGCAGTAGGCCTCCACCGGCTCTTCCGCGTCGATGTGGACGTCGAAGGTGACGGCGTCCAGCACGCAGGAGGCCGACAGGATGCACACATCCCCCGCAAACAGCCGGTACAGGGTGACGTCCCGGCCGTCCTCACCCAGCAGGTAGGCCCGCAGCTGGCCCGAGCGCAGCAGCAGGATGCCCACGCAGTTTTCGGTGGGGCTGTGGACGTGGGCCCCCTTGTCGTAATGGACCGGCCGGGTGAACCGGCACAGAAAATCCTGCTGCGCATCGGTCAGCTTGTCCCAAAAGGGGAAGCTGCAGGCAAGGCAGCCTTTGTCCGCCGCCTCCTTACGCTCCATAAAAACCACCCTTCCGCAGGGCTTTGGCGGCCTCGTTGCCCGCCATGGCCCCTTCGTACACCGCTTTGGCCACCTGCAGCAGTCCGCCGGTGCAGTCGCCCGCGGCAAACAGCCCGGGGACAGTGGTCATCATGTGCTCGTCCACCACGATCCGGTTGCCGTCCACTTCGGCCCCCATCTTGCGGGCCAGGGCGGTGCTGCCCGCCACCCCCAGAGCTACGAATACGCCGTCCAGCGGCAGCTCTCTGCCGCCGGCCAGCCGTACGCCGGTGACTTTGCCGGCCTCCTCGCCCAGGATGGCCTCCACCTTTTCGGTGCAGAGGGCGATCTCAGGGGGGAACTCCGCCGTCAGGGGAGCCCCGCCGGTGAGCAGGGTGACGCTTTTGGCCAGTGGCAGCAGGGCGGACGCCTCGTGCAGGGCATATTCGCCGCTGCCCAGGACGGCCACGTCCTTGCCGCGGTAGAAAAAGGCGTCGCAGGTGGCGCAGTAGCCCACGCCGTGGCCCTCCAGGGCCTTCAGGCCGGGGATGGGGGGCGCGGCACGGGAAGCGCCGGTGGCCAGGATGACGGCGTCGGCAGGGTAATCCCCCGACAGGGTCTCCACCGTCAGCTTGTCGGTAAAGGTCAGGCCCACGGCCTCCGCCTCCACGAACTGCACCCCCACGGCTTTGGCGCCCTCGATGCCCCGGCGCTCCAGCTCGGCTCCCGAGACGGGGCCGGGCACGCCGTAGTAGTTCTCGATGCCCTCGGCCCGGGCCAGTGCGCCGGACCCACGGGTCAGGACGGTGGTGTCGATGCCGGCCCGCGCCGTATACAGGGCGGCGGACACCCCCGCCGGCCCCGAACCAATGATTACAACCTTTGCCATAGCGCTTTCCTCCCGTGTCGTTCCGTTTTGTCTTTCTTACAGTATCTCACATTTCGGCGCCGGATTCCGTGACCGGCTTACAAAGCTTCGGCTCGGCCCAGGCCAGCAGCTCCCGGACCGACGCGGCGTCGCCGGCGTAGGGCCAGGCCGCCAGCATTTTGTCCAGGGCTCTGCGCCGCCGGGCGGCTTCCTCCGTTTTTCCGGCGGCCAGCGCCTCCCCGTAGAGGACCAGCGCCATGCCGGGATGCGACTTCATCTGCTTGAGGAAGGCCCGCAGCTGCTTTTCCTGCAGGGCGGCCAGGCCGGCCTCGGTCTGGCCCTCCGTCAGCTGGAAAAACGCCTGATCCACCTCGAGGGAATACCGGTGGACCGCCGCCAGCCGGGCCCCGCTCCCCAGCAGCCTGGCCCGGAGGGCGGCGGCGTCCTCATACCGCCCTTCGTCCAACAGGCGGCTGTAGCGGCAGACCCACACCGCCCCTTTCAGGGGGTCGTCGGGGCCGGCGCCGCCCGGCAGCTCGAACCATTCGGCGGGCAGGTCCTTCAAACGCCGGCCCTCGATCTGGGCCGCGTTGATGGCCAGCTGGGCCCAGATGGCCCGCTGGGCGGCTTTGTCCCCCCGCAGGCAGAGGGCGTTGTAGCCGTCGTTGGGCATCCCCTGGATCTTCAGCGGGATGCCGTTGACAAGGCCCAGGTACAGCCCCAGCATCGCCCAGACCCCCCAAAGCCCGGCGGCCAGAGGCGCTTTCTGCCAGCACAGCCATGCCCCCAGCCCGCAGAGGGCTGCCGACAGCAGGTTGGCCGCCGGCCCGCCCAGATTGTACAGCAGGGAAGGAAAGCCCTCCTCCCGCCAGGGGGGCGGGGCCAGCAGGCACTGCCCCCCGGTGCCCGCCAGCTGGTAGCGGCAGAACTGCAGCCTGCCGTCCTTTTTCAGCAGCATGACGCTGCCGATGCGGAAGGATACGAACCCGTACCCGGTGGCGAGCCCCGCCGCCAGGTGCCCGCCCTCGTGCAGGACGATCTGGACCAGGACGCCCACCGCAGCCGCCGCCAGCAGGGCCAGCAGCTGCCAGCCGGCCAGATCCGCATGGTCCGCCATCCAGGCGCCCAGCCACCCCGCCCCAAAGCCCAGGGCCATCATCAGCAGGACGGTCAGGACGGCGGCAGGGGAGGGGAGTCTGCGTTTTTTGTTCGGTCGGTTCATAGCGGCCTCCTTTGAAAACGATCTTGTCTGCCCCCATCATACCGCACCCCGCCCCAAAAAGCAAGGGAGGGCATTTCCCGGGGAAAGGTTTTGTGCTATACTGGGGTGGAATCATCCAAGGAGGCCCGTATGAACAAGAAAAAGATCCTCTTCATCACCACCGGCGGCACCATCGCCAGCGTGCGCACCCCCCAGGGACTGCGGCCGGTGCTGTCCAGCGGGGAGCTGCTGGCCCATATGCCGGCCCTGGCCCAGCTGTGCCAGCCGGACACCCTGGCCCTGTGCAGCATCGACAGCACCGACATGAGCCCGGCCCTGTGGCTGGACATGGCCCGGGCCATCGAACAAAATTACAGCCGCTACGACGGTTTCATCCTCTGCCACGGCACCGACACCCTGGCCTATACGGCGGCAGCCCTGAGCTACTTGGTGCAGAACGCCGACAAGCCCATCATCCTGACCGGCGCCCAGCAGCCCATCTCCGGCGAGATCACCGACGCCAAAAAGAACCTGTGGGACAGCGTCCTGTGCGCCCTGGACCCCGGCAGCCGGGGGGTGATGGTGGTGTTCGGAGGGTTCGTGATCGCGGGCACCCGGGCCAAAAAGAACAAGACCATCAGCTACGACGCCTTTGCGTCGGTCAACTTCCCCCATCTGGCCCAGGTGCAGGGGGACCGGCTGGTGCGCTACATCGAGACGCCGCCCCCCGCGGGGCCGGTGCAGTTCAGCCACGGGCTGGACGAAAAGGTCTTTCTGCTCAAGCTGACGCCGGGGATGGGCCCCGGCCTGCTGGGCGAGATCTTCCGCCTGTACGACTGCGTCATCGTGGAGAGCTTTGGGGCAGGGGGGCTGCCCCAGTCCCTGATGGAGGGCTTTGCCCGGTGCCTTGGGCGCTACGAGGAGACCCGCAAGGTGCTGATCCTGACCACCCAGGTGACCTACGAGGGCAGCGACGCCGGCATCTACGAGGTGGGCCGCCGGGTAAAAGACCGCTTTGATTTTTTGGAGGCGCACGATATGACCATAGAAGCCGCTGTGACCAAAAGCATGTGGCTCCTGTCCCAGCCCTGCGCCGGCTTTGCGGAGCTGCAGCGCCGGTTCTACCAGCGGATCAACTTCGACACCTTTTTTCACTGAGAGGGGGCGGGGCGGATGCCATCCTGTTCGCCGTTCTGGTATACGGTCGACACCATGCAGGCGCTGCATGGGTATGACTACCACGCGTTTGAGCTGTTCGGCCCGGTGCACCTGTTCTGGCTGGGGCTGTGCGCCTTTTTGTGCGCCGGGGGCTCGGTCCTGTTCTGCCGCCTGGGGCCGGCGGGCCGGCAGCGGGTGCTCCGTGTGCTGACCCTCCTGCTGCTGGCCGACGAGCTGCTGAAGGACGTCTCCTCCCTGGCCACGGGGCAGTTCGTTTGGGCTTTTCTGCCGTTCCACTTGTGCAGCATCAACCTGTTCGTCTGCGTCTGGTACGCCCTGCGCCCCCACCCTCTGGCCGCCGAAGTGCTCTACGCCCTCTGCCTGCCCGGCGCGGCGGCGGCCCTGCTTTTCCCCTCCTGGCAGGCCCTGCCCTTGTGGAACGTCATGCACCTGCACTCCAGCACCGTCCACACCATGCTGGTTCTGTTCCCGGTGTTGCTGCTGGCGGGGGGCTTCCGCCCCGACGTCCGCCGCCTGCCCAAGGTATGCGCCGTCTTTGGCCTGGACCTGCTGGCCGCCGCCCTGGTCAACCACCTGTGCGGCACCAATTTCATGTTCCTGCGCGGCTCTTACGGCAACGCCGCCCTCGGCCTGATCGAGCAGGTCTTTGGCACCGGCCCGGGCTACCTGGCCGGGCTGGCCCTGATCGTCTGCGCCGTCTGGGCGGCGCTGTACGCGCCGTGGGTCCTCGCCGGATGGAGGAGCAAGAAAAGGCGTTGAATCATTGTTAAAACGGCCCCTTTTGCTGTACGGTTTCAGCAGAAGGAGCCGTTTCTCGTTTGAAGCCCCCTCGGGGGGGCGCGCCCGCAGGGCGCAGGGGGTACATCTATGGGCGGCGGGTGGGATTCGATCAAAACAATGCGGGGGCCAGCCTTTACAGCCGACCCCCGCAGAGGGACCCTATCTTTCGTGACGCAAAAGTTCTTTTGTTTTGGTGCGATCAACAACAGAAGGAATGACTGGTTAGGTATTCCTTTTTGCTGTCACATGAAAAGGGTGGAGCATTTGAACCAGCAGGGTTTTACGCCTGCCAGCTCCTTATATCAATTCCGGTTATGGTGCGACCGGAATTGTTATAAGTACATTTTGTCTCGTCTAAGATCAGGCGTTGGCAGTGCGGGTGATCTGAACAGCAATGATGTTCAGGCTCATGCCATGATTGTCAGCCAGAGCACGGTTGGTGACGCTGACGGAACCGGTATAAGTGTAGTGCAGAGTGGTGTGATCAGTGAGACTATCTTCAATCTGGCTCATATCATTATCAATCTGCAGACCACTAATATAGCCATCCAGAGCCTCAGCAACCTGCTTAACAGCGGCATCTTCGCCAATGAAGCCATCAACTGCAAACAGCATGGTCACAACTTCGTCAGCAACATCGCTAGTATCTACAGGAACCAGATTTCTGAAAGCAGTCTGAACATTCACTGCGTCCATATCATCAGCAGTCACAGACAAATCACCAGCCGGAACACTAGTGGTCGTTACAAAGCTCGGAGCCAGGTAGACGTTGCTAGACGGATCAAAGTTCGCAATGGTACGAACATTACCAGCAGCACGGATAGCGGTGGTGAAGTCGATAATAGTAGCGCTGCCAACGTTCTGAGCAGCAGCGTCCAGAGCAGTCTGCAGATCATTGCTGTCGCTCATGGTAATCTTAACATCGGCCAGATCGCTCAGAGCGGCTTCAAACACTGCAGACTTACCAGTTGCAGGAGTAGTAGTCGGGGGGGTAGTCGGATTCTGGGGCTGCTCAGAAGCAGTGTTGCAAGCGGTCAGCATGCTGACAGCCATGATGCCAGCCAGAGCCAGAGAAGCAATCTTCTTGAGTTTCATAATGATTTTTTCCTCCTTATGGTGTATAAAAGATAGAGACCCAAAACAGGTTGAAAGGAAG
>HHCFJ05603__coassemble_1328_pt1 | contig 7767 bp, 7 predicted proteins | sample HHCFJ05603__metabat2_low_PE_003 | metagenome-assembled genome bin HHCFJ05603 | reverse complement strand
TCAAAGGTCTCCTGGATAAAGGTGGTCTTGCCGCTTTCGAGGAAGCCCACAAACAGGTAGACCGGTACTTCTTTTGCCATAAAAGGGGTGTCTCCTTCTGTTTTTTCAGCAGCCGAACAGGGCGGCGATGCCCTTCTCGTCCAGCTTGGAGCCAATGACCACCAGCTTGCCGCCTACGTCGGCCTTGCGGGTGCGGATCTCCCGCTCGCCGGGGACGTAGTCGAACTCCAGCCAGCCGTCGGCGCCGCCGTCCACGATGCCCTTGGAGCGGAGGATGGTGCCGTATTTGCCGCTTTCCAGCTCGTCCAGGGCGTGCTCGATGACGGCGCGGGTGATGGTGCGGGCCGTCTCGACGCCCCAGCTGGTGAACACCTCGTCGGCATCGTGGCCGTGGTGGTGGTGATGGTGGCAGCAGTGGCCATGCTCATGGCCGTCGTGGTCCTCGTCATGGTCCTCGTGGTCATGGTCGTGGTCGTGATGGCAGCAGTGCCCCTCCTCATGCTCGTGGTCATGATGGTGCTCGTGCTCGTCCTCGCCGTCCTCGTCCTCGTCGCCGTCGTGGTGATGGTGGCCGCAGCTGCACACGCCGTTCTCATCGTAGTGGTGGTGATGGTGGTGCTCGTGCTCCTCGTCCTCTTCATCGCCGTGGGCGGCGTTGGCCTCGGCGGCCATGGCCAGCAGCTGGGCCACGAAATCGTTCTTCTGGGACATGGCGGTCAGGATCTGGCTGCCGGTCAGGTCGTCCCAGGGGGTGGTGACGATGGTGGCGGTGGGGTTCTTCTCCCGCAGCAGGGCCACGGCGGCGGCCACCTTGTCGGCGTCGGCGCCGCGGGTCCGGCTCAGCAGGATGCAGCTGGCGTGGGAGACCTGGTCGTTGTAGAACTCGCCGAAGTTCTTCATATACAGCTTGACCTTGTTCACGTCGGCCACCGTCACAAAGCTGGACAGCTCCACGTCCAGGTGCTCGGCCACGGCCTCGACGGCGCGGGTCACGTCGGACAGCTTGCCCACTCCCGAGGGCTCGATCAGGATGCGGTCGGGGTGGTACTGGTCCACCACCTTGCGCAGGGCCTCCCGGAAATCGCCCACCAGGGAGCAGCAGATGCACCCGGCGTTCAGCTCGTTGATCTTGATGCCCGACTCTTCCAGAAAGCCGCCGTCGATGCCGATCTCGCCGAACTCGTTCTCGATCAGCACCACCTGCTGCCCCTGGAAGGATTCACGGATCAGCTTTTTGATCAGGGTCGTCTTGCCTGCGCCCAAAAAGCCGGAAAAAATGTCGATCTTGGTTGCCATATCAGTAATTGCCTCGTTTTCTTCTCACTCTATCTGTGGGATAATGGGGTTTCCCCCGCAAACTTCATACATCTTTATTATAACAAACCTGTCAATGGCCGAAACAGCGTTTTGCGGAATATTTTGTAAATTTTTTGCGACCGCCGGGGCCGCATTTGCATTCTTTGCCCCGGAATGCTACAATAGGGAAAGCAAACCAACGCCGCCGGGCGTCCCTCCCGGCACCGATTTTTCAGAAAGAAGGCTTTTTGCTATGTCTACTGTCAGCGAACGGCTGGCCGCCCTCCGCAGCGCCATGCGCGCCGCCGGGGTGGCCGCCTATCTGATCCCCACCGGGGACCCCCATTCCAGCGAGTACCTGCCCGCCCACTACAACAGCCGGGAATACTTCTCCGGCTTCACGGGCGAAAATTCCACCCTGGTGGTCACCCTGACCAAGAGCGCCCTGTGGGCGGACGGCCGGTTCTTCGTCCAGGCCGAAAAGGAGCTGGCCGGCACCGAGATCGAGCTGATGCGGATGGGCGAGCCGGGCGTGCCCACCGTCGAGCGGTACTGCGCCGACGCCCTGCAGGAAGGGGAAAAGCTGGGCCTGTGCGGCCTGACCGCCTCCTGCCAGCTGGTGCGCGGCCTGCAGAAGGTGCTGGACCCCAAGGGGGTGGCCATCTGCACCCTGAACCTGGAGGACGAGCTGTGGACCGAGGGCCGGCCTCCCCTGCCCGCCACCCCCGCCTGGCTGCTGCCCGCCGCCTACGCCGGGGCCACCCCCGCCGAAAAGCTGACCCGCCTGCGGGCCAAACTGGCCGAGCTGGGCTGCACCGCCCAGATGGTGGGCAAGCTGGACAACCTGGCCTGGCTGCTCAACCTGCGTGCCATGGACATCGAGTGCACCCCCTACGCCATGGCCTACTGCTTTGTGACCCAGACGGAGGCCGTCCTCTTCCTCAACAGCGAGCGGCTGGCCCCCGAGGCCGCCGGCGAGCTGGCCGCCTGCGGCGTCCGGCTGGCGGGCTACGACGACGTCCTGTCCTTCATCGCCGGGTACAGCGAGCCCCAGACCGTCCTGGCGGAGCCCGCCTCGGTGAACTACGCGGTGTTCAGCGCCCTGGAGGCCACCCCCGCCCTGACCGTCCAAAGCCTGCCCGACCCCCTGCTGCCCATGAAGGGAGTCAAGAACGCCACCGAGCTGGAACACGCCCGGGAATGCCATATCCGGGACGCGGTGGCCATGGTCCGCTTCCAGAAAGAGCTGGAGGAGCGGCTGGAGGCCGGCGAGACCCTCACCGAGCTGACGGTGGACGAGATGCTGCACAAATACCGCAGCGCCCAGGACAAGTTCCTGGTGGAGAGCTTTGGCACCATCGCGGCCTACGGCCCCAATGCGGCCATGATGCACTACCACGCCACCGAGGCCGACCACGCCGTCCTGGAGCGCCGGGGCTTCCTGCTGGTGGACTGCGGCGGCACCTATATGGACGGCACCACCGACATCACCCGCACCTACCCCCTGGGCCCCCTGACCGAGGAGGAGCGGCTGTGCTACACCTGGACCCTGCAGAGCCACATCGACATCGCCAAGGCGGTCTGGCTGGACTACTGCACCGGCCAGATGCTGGACAGCATCGCCCGGGAGCCCCTGTGGCAGCACCTGATCAACTACCGCTGCGGCACCGGCCACAGCGTCAGCTTTGTGGGCAACGTCCACGAAGGGCCCCACAGCCTGAACCCCCGCAACCAGGTGGTCTTTGAGCCGGGCATGGTCATCACCGACGAGCCCGGCGTCTACGAAGGCGGCCGACTGGGCATCCGCATCGAGAACGAGCTGGAATGCCGGGAAAAGACGGTCAACCAGTACGGCCGGTTCCTCTGCTTCGAGCCGCTGACCTGGGTGCCCATCGCCACCTCCCCCATCGTGCCCGGCGTGCTGACCCGGGACCAGCTGGATTGGCTGAACGCCTACCACCGCCGTGTGTTCGAGCAGCTGGCTCCCCGCCTGACCGATGAGGAGCGGGACTGGCTGGCCCGCAAGTGCGCCGCCATCGGCGCCTGACCGGCCCTTCCTGACAGGGCCATCCCAAGCAAAAAGCCTCCTTCCCGGCGCAGCGGCCGGGCGGGAGGCTTTTCAAGTCGGCTGGTCAGGCTTTGTCCGCGGCGCTGGCCATCCCGGCGGTCAGGTCGTCCCATTTTTCCATGGCGCCGGTGACGGCGTCCTCCAGGGGGCCCGAGGGCAGGCTGCTCTCCGAGATGTCCACCAGATACCGCCGGATGGCGGCCTTGTTCTGCTCGTAGAGGCCCAGCTTCTCGTACAGGGCCTTGTAGTAGGGGAAAACGGTGGTCTTCATCTTGACGATGGCCGCCGGGCTGATCTGGGTGTGGACCAGGCTCTGGGGGTTCTGGACGTAGTAATAGCCGGGGGTGTCGATGGAGACGAACCGGCTGGCGTACCGGATATATTGCAGGTTGAACACCAGGTCCTCGGCCCAGTGGATGGTGCTGACAAAAAGCACCTCCCGGCTGGTCAGGATGTCCCGGCGGTAGAGCTTGTTCCACAGCACGCTGTAATAATAGGAGGCGGGCTTGTCCATCAGGTGGAGGGCAAAGCTGTCGGTGTCGTAGACGCCGGGAGCCAGGAAATTATAGGTCCGCACCTCCGGGGGCTCCTCCTCGGGCAAAGCGCCGGCGGGCTGCAGCTCGCCGGGCAGCAGGGTGGACAGCTTTTCCCGCAGGCGGCGGCCCGGGGCCTCCGGCCGGGGGATGACCATATGGTACGGAGCAATGACTAGGTCGGCCCGGTTTTCCTCCGCCGCCCGGACCAGGCTGGCGGTGTAGCCGGGGTCCAGGTAGTCGTCGCTGTCCACAAACTGGACGTACTCCCCTTCGGCCAGCCGGAGGCCCAGGTTGCGGGTGTCCGACACGCCGGAGTTGTCCTTGTCCACCAGGAGGATGCGGCTGTCCACCTTGCGGTACATCTCGCAGACCGGCAGGCTGACGTCCCGGGAGCCGTCGTTCAGGATGATGATCTGGAAGTTGCGGTAGGTCTGCGCCCGGATGCTTTCGATGCAGCGGGCAATATGGTTCTGTGCGTTGTACACCGGCAGGATGATGCTGACAAGCGGCTGGTTCGAGCTTTGCATACCGGCAGGTTCCTTTCTCTTTGTTTGTCCGCCCCGTGGGGGCAGGAGGTCGTCGTATGATCTTTCATATCGCAGTCTGCGCCGGGGACCCGGCCCTGCGGGCGGTGCTGCGGCGGCACTGCGAAGACTATTTTGCCCGGCGGGCCACCGGCTGCGCCGTGGCCTGCTTTGACAGCCCGGAGGCCCTGCTGGAGCAGGACGCCGCCGGCGGGCGGTACGAGCTGTATCTGATCGAGCTGATGGGCCCGGCGGGCTGCCTGCCGGCCGGGCTGTCCGCCGCCATGGAGCTGCGGCAGCGGGGCCGCCGGGCCCCCCTGGCCTTTGCCGCCCGGAGCCCCGCCTGGGCCTACTACGCCTACCGGGCGGACGCGCTGCAGTATCTGCTGTGCCCGGTCCGGTACGAGCCCATGGCCGCCCTGCTGGACCGCGCCGTCCAGCCCGAGTACGCCCCCGCCCTGGTCCTGCCCACGGCGTCCGGGCTGCGGGTGCTGCCCTTTGCCCAGATCGAATACGTAGAGTGTACCCAGCATGTGGTCCATTTTCACCTGACCACCGGGGAGGCGGTGGCCTCCCTGTCCCAGCGGGCCCCTTTTTTGCAGCTGGCGGCCCCCCTGCTGGCGGACGGGCGGTTCGTCCAGACCCACCGGTCCTACCTGGTCAACCTGGCGGAAGTCCGGTCCCTGACCCCCGGCGAGGTCCAGACCGCCACCGGGGCGCGGCTGCCCCTGCCCCACGGGCGGGAGGCCGCCGTCCGGCAGGCCCTGGCCCTCTGGTATGGCGGGACCTTCGGCGGGTGAGGGCCGGGTTCAGACCCGGGCCCAGTCCAGCTGGGCCCAGCCGGTCAGGAACTGGCTGCTGACCGCCCGGATGGCCCCTTCGTCGGGGGCGCTGGCCGCGTCGGCCACACCGATGACAGTGAAGCCCGCGTCGTGGGCGGTGCGGGCCGCATAGAGCGCGTCCTCGCAGACGACGCACTGGGCGGGGTCGTGGCCGCCCAGCCGGCCCAGCGCCTGGTAAAAGACGGCGGGCTGGTGCTTGGAGTTGCCGTCCCCCGCCGTCAGGACGAACTGGAACTTGTCCAGCACCCCCAGCCGGCCCAGCACCCGCTCGCACATGAACTGCCAGGTGGCCGAGCAGACGCACATCCGCACCCCCTTGCTCTCCAGCCGGTCCAGCACCTGCTGGACCCCCGGCTTGAGGCTGACCCCGCGGTACAGCCGGTCCACCGCGTCCATGGCGGCCCGGGTGTAGCTGTCGATGGTCAGGGGCAGGTCGTAGGTGGTGATGAGGTACTGGGCGGTCTCCAGCGCGCTCATGGGCAAAAGCACCCGGCCCAGGTCGGGCGCGGGGGTGCGGCCAAAGCCCCGCACCAGCTCATAGGGCACCTCGGCCCAGATGGGCATGCTGTCGGTCAGGGTGCCGTCCATATCAAAGATCCAATAACGATGCTTCATCCTGTCATTCCCCTCCTGCGGCGCCGGATCGCGCCGTTTTCCCGATTATACACGATGGAAAAGGGGTTGTAAAGGGAACCGCCCTCCCCGGTCCGGCGCACAGCGCCGGGCCGGGGAGGGCGGTTCTGCATTTGTCTCATTCGGTCGGGGGGCCCTCCCGGTCGGGCAGGGCGTCCGACTCCAGCAGGGCTTTTTTGACGCTGAGCAGGTTCTGGGGCCCCATGGAAAAGCTGCGCAGGCCCATATGCAGGTACTGCACCGCGTTGGCCGGGTCCCCCGCCGCCAGGCCGCAGATGCTGACCGGGATGCCCTTGGCCTCGGCGGCGTCCACCGTCATCCGGATCAGCTTGTACATGGCCTTGCTGGTGGGCTGGAAGTAGCGCTCGGCGCTGGTCACCTCCCGGCCGGCCGCGTGGGTGTACTGGGTCAGGTCGTTGGTGCCGATGACGAAGAATTCGCACCCGTGCTTGACAAAGTCCTCGGCGGTCAGGCAGGCCGCCGGGATGCTGAGCATGATCCCGAAGGGCACGTCCGCTTTATAGGGCACGCCCCGCTCCTCCAGGTTGCTGCGGCAGTGGCCCACCAGCTGCATGGCGTCGTCCCAGTCCACCACGCTGGTCACCATGGGGAACACGATCCGCAGGGGGCCGATGGTGCCGGCCCGCAGCAGGGCGCGGATCTGGTTTTCGAACCGGCGGGGCTGCCGCAGGCTGGACCGGATGCCCCGCATCCCCAGATGGGCGGACTGATCCCCCCTGTAGACGTTGGAGAGGGTGCGGTCCGACCCGAAATCGAAGGTGCGGACGGTGATGGGCTTGCCCCCCGCCGCCGCGATGCAGGCGGCATAGTAATAATACTGCTCCTGCTCGTCGAAGGCGTTGCCGGCCAGGATCTGGTAATCGCTGCGCAGCAGCCCCACCCCCGCGGCCCCCAGCTTGAGGGCGCTGCCGATGTCCTCGGGGCCAAAGCAGTTGGCCAGCAGCTCGAAGCCGGCGCCGTCCCGGGTGCGGCAGGGCATGGTGCGGACGGGCGTTTCCAGCACGTCCTCCTCCGCCTGCTGGCGGGAGCAGATGCGGGAGACGGTCTGCTGGCGGGTGTCGGCGTCGGGGTCCAGGATGCAGGAGCCGGTGTCGGCGTCCAGCACCACGATCCGGCCGTCGCAGTCGTCCAGGAAGTCCCGCCCCACCTGGATGATGCTGGGGATGCCCCTTGCCCGGGCAATAATGGCCGCGTGGCTGAGGCTGCTGCCCTCCGAGGTGATGATGCCCAGGATCATCCCCGAGGGGATGCTGAACAGGTCGCTGGGCATCAGCTTGTCCGCCGCCAGGATGACCGGGTGGTCCAGGGTGAGCAGGACCCGGGGCCGGCCGGCCAGGATGTTCACCACCCGCTGGGTGACGTCCAGGATGTCCACGTTGCGCAGCTGCAGGTAGGCGTTGTCGGTCATGGCCAGCAGCTTGTCGGCGTAGCGCTGGCCCACGCGGTTCATGGCCTCGGCCGCGCCGGTGCCGGCCTGAATGTAAGAGCGGACCTCGCCCATAAAGGTGTCGTCCTCCAGGAGCATGCTCTGGAAGGTGAAAATGGCCTGCTCGCTGACGGCCGAGCGCCCGGCCATGGAGTCCAGCTCGTTCTGCGCGATGCGGACCGCCTCTTCCAGCACCAGCTCTTCCTTTTCGGGGCTGTGCTGGCTGCGGTTGAACAGATAGGTCTCCCGCTTGAGCAGGCTGACCTGCCCCAGCACCAGACCCGGCGAGACAGAGATGCCCTGATATTTTTTCATTCGATCACCTCCGGCACCAGCGGCCCCGTCAGCGCCCGGCGGACAAGGGCCTGCAAGAACAGATGGGGCAGCAGCGCGGCCCGGGCGGCCAGCGCGGCGCTGCCTG
>HHCFJ05603__coassemble_1212_pt1 | contig 8619 bp, 7 predicted proteins | sample HHCFJ05603__metabat2_low_PE_003 | metagenome-assembled genome bin HHCFJ05603 | reverse complement strand
GCGGGAGCAGACCCTGAACCAGCTGCTGGTGGAGATGGACGGCTTCGAGGCCAACGACGGCATCATCGTCATGGCCGCCACCAACCGCGCCGACATCCTGGATAAGGCCCTGCTGCGTCCCGGCCGTTTCGACCGCCAGGTCTACGTGGGCCTGCCCGACGTCAAGGGCCGCGAGGAGATCCTCAAGGTCCACACCCGCAAAAAGCCCCTGGCCCCGGACGTCTCCCTCAAGGTGATCGCCCAGCGGACCGCAGGCTTTGCCGGCGCAGACCTGGAAAACCTGGTCAACGAGGCCGCCCTGCTGGCCGCCCGCCGGGGCCGCAAGGCCATCACCATGGAGGACATCGAAGAGGCCTCCATGAAGGTCATGGCCGGCCCGGAGAAAAAGAGCCGTGTGGTGACCCCCGAGGAGAAAAAGCTGACCGCCTACCACGAGGCGGGCCACGCGGTGGCAGGCTTCTACTGCAAGCACCACCCCCGCGTCCACGAGATCACCATCATCCCCCGCGGCCAGGCCGGCGGCTACACCATGTACCTGCCGGAGAAGGACCGCTCCTACGTCACCAAGGGCGAGATGTTTGAGGACATCGTCTCCAGCCTGGGCGGCCGCGTGGCCGAACAGCTGATCCTGGACGACGTTTCCACCGGCGCGTCCAACGACCTGCAGCAGGCCACCAGTATCGCCCGCCAGATGATCACCCGCTACGGCTTCTCCGAGCGGCTGGGCCCCGTGGTCTACGGCACCTCCCAGGAGGAGACCTTCCTGGGCCGTGACTTCGGCCAGGGCAAGGGCTACAGCGAGACCACCGCCGCCGAGATCGACAGCGAGATCCGCGACATCATCGACGAGGCCTACGAGACCTGCCGGCGCACCCTGACCGAGCACATCGACCAGCTGCACGCGCTGGCCCAGGCCCTGATCGAGCGGGAGAAGCTGAACGAGGCTGAGTTCAACGCCATCATGCGGGGCAAGCACCTGCCCCCCCGCAGGGACAGCGGTGAGCCCGCCCAGCCGGCCGCCCCCGCGGCGCCGTCTGCCCCGGAGGCCTCCGCGCCGGAAGCGCCCCAGCCGCCCGCCCCTGCGGCCGGCGACGAACTGCCCGCCGGCCCGGTGGATGTTCCCGCGCTGGACGACGTGGACGGCTCCGCCGCCCCCGCGGCCCCGGCCCCCGAGCAGAAGCCGGACCAGCCGTAAAGCTCCCATTGCCACAGGGAAGGAGTGAGTGTTGTGGAGGAAAGCTTTGATCCCATCGCCCAAACCAGAGCCAATTATTACACCCCGGGCAGCCCGGTCCAGTTCGTCCGGGTCGAGCTGCTCAAGGGCAGCGTCAGCGGCGACCGCGCCGTCTGCCTGACCTTTAAGAATATCTCCCGGGTAAACCTGACCGCCCTGGAGATCCATTTCAAGTGCAAGACCACCGGCGGCGAGATCCTCTGTGAGGACGAGTTCGCCTACCGGGACCTGGACGTCAAGCCCGGCGAGCTGTTCGGGATGGACGACGCCGTCTTTATCACCCAAAAGCCCATCACCAGCGTGGACGTGTCCCTTCGCAACGTCTACAACGGCAAGCGGGTGGTCCGGCTGGACACCATCAAGCGGGTCCGGCTGCCGGCCCCCCGCCGCCTGCCCGACGACCTGGCCGCCGCTCTGGAAGAGCGGATGGGCCGCAAAGGGATGCTGTATGCGCCCCAGGTGCTGGACTGCGGCTGGTACTGCGCGTGCGGCGCGTTCCACCCCAAGGAAGAGGACACCGTCTACTGCAGCGAGTGCGGCTCCGACCGCATCCTGCTGCAAAACGCCCTGAACACCCTGATGCAGCCCGAGCAGCCGGCCGAGCCGGAGGACCTGCCCCCCCAGGGCGGGTCCAGCGCCCCGGAAGCTCCCGCCGCCGAACCCACCCGGGTGGCCGGCGCGGCAGAGGAGGGGGGCACCCGCGCCTTTGAGCCGGTGCAGCCGCCCCGGCACGAGGCCGGGGCCCGGGCCAGCCAGGAGACGCGGCTGTTCACCCAGCCGCCCGTGGCCCAGCCCGCCGCCCGCCCGGCCCACGCCCGGGCCGAGGAGCAGCCCGACCCGGAGGACGAAGCCGGCGCCACCCGTGCCGTCCGCTCCGCCGGCCGGGACCGCTGGGCCGACCAGCCGGTCCGCAGCACCCGCCCCATCCCCGAGGATGAGGAGGACGAGGAGGACGACCGCGACCCCGTGGCGGAGAACATCATCCGCTGGGTGCCGCCGGTGACGGCGCTGATCTGCGCCGGCATCGCCCTGTACGGGTTTGTGTACTATCAGTTCTTTTTGTAAGTTGTCCCAGAGGGGGAGCGCGTTTTGGCCGCTCCCCCTGTTTTGGGTGAAAGGAGGCCGCAGCCATGCCCGAAGAATATTTGCAGGCCGCTTTTGAGATCAAGGCCTCCTGTGACGAGATCAGCCGGCGCATCCTGCGCTGGCACTGGGAGTCGAAGCCGGGCGACCATGGCTTTGACGCCCTGCTGGAGCACGTCCGCCGCCGCCAGGAGGAGAGCCCCGCCTACTACGGCCATATGCCCGACGTGGGCCGCAAGACCAGCTGGCAGCAGCTGGACACCACCCTGTGCATGCGGGTCCTGCTGGACCCCGAAAACGACGCCGCCCAGCCGCTGGACCTGCTGGGGAACACGGCCCACCCCGGGGCGGCCCGCCGGGCCTGCAACGCGGTGCGCACCGCCCGCAACGAGGCGGCCCACGCCTCCGACCGGTCGTCGGGCGGGCAGGCGGCCATCCTCTTTGACGAGGCGGTGGAGTGCGTGGAGGACGCCTATGCGGGGACGGCCTTCAGCGAGAAGGAGCTGGCCAAGTATTACCAGCTCTCCCGGGAGTACCTGCGCCGCTGCGGCGTGGGCGGGAAAGAGCCTGCGCCCCCTCCGGACATCCCGCCCGCCGCGCCGGAGGGCCAGGGCGGCCCTGCCCCCGAAGTACATGTCTACCCCACCGGGGCGGCCCGCCAGAAGGCCGCCGCCCGCCGCAAAGCCGGCGGGGCGGAGCCGGCCGAAAACCCCCGGCAGAGCGCCAAACCGGCCCGCAGCCCGGCCTCGGGCAAGGGGGCCGGTGCGGCAGCACGCCGGCCGGCCGGCAAGGGCAAGGCCGGGGCCAGGGGCAGCCGCAAAAGGGAGCCGGCGGGCAGCCGGGCCGCCCTGATCGCGGCGGCGGCCGCCCTGCTGATCGGCCTGGCGGTGCGGGCCGCGGGCATGGGCCTGCTGCCCTTTTTGTAAACAGGAACTGCGCAGACGGGGCGCAGGGGACGAGCAAAGCGGGGCGTGTCCAGGACGCGCCCGAAGAAGGAGGAACGCTATGGATACCCGACTGATTTTTCTCGACATCGACGGCACCTTCATCGAGCCGGGCCGGATGGAGGCCCCGGCCAGCGCGGTGGAGGCGGTGCGTGCCGCCCAGGCCAACGGCCACCGGGTCTTTCTCTGCACCGGCCGCAACTACCGGATGACCTCGCCGGTCCTGCGGTACGGCTTCGACGGCTATGTGTGCAGCGCGGGCGGGTATGTGGTCTGCGGGCAGGAGGTGCTGTTCGACTGCCCCATGGACAAAGCCCAGAGCGACGGCGCGCGGGCCATCCTGGAGGCCAACGGGGTGGAGTGCACCCTGGAGGCCCGGGACGCCACCTACGGCGGCGCGCAGATGATGGAGCGCCTGTCCGCCTACCAGGCCCGGCAGCCCGGCGGCCTGAACAGCGAGATGGAGCGCTGGCGCCGCGCCTTTGCGGACGGGATGCTGATCCGCCCTCTGGAGGAGTACCAGGGCGAGCCCATCTATAAGATCTGCTACATCGCGCCCGACCAGAAGGCCCTGGCGCCGGCCCGGGCGGCCTACGAGGATCAGTTCGTCTTTTGCGAGGGGGGCGGCCCGGCCGAGCGGGAGGGCTTTGTCAGCGGCGAGCTCATCAACCGCAAGTTCAACAAGGGGGCGGCCATCCTCCGCATCTGCGCCCATCTGGGGCTGCCCGCGTCGGCCTCCGTCGCCTTTGGGGACAGCGCCAACGACCTGGAAATGGCCGATGTGGCCGGGATCAGCTACTGCATGGCCAACGGCGCGCCGGCCCTCAAGGCCCGCTGCACCCGGGTCTGCCCCGCCGTCAACGACGACGGCATCGCCACCGCATTCCGGGAGCTGGGCCTGATCTGAACGCAGCAAAAAAGAGCCGGCAGAACCGGCTCGCAAAACGGTACATGGCACGCGGCTTTCGGGCCGCGTTTTTATGGGCTGTTTTTGGGCCAGGACGCGATGCCCAGGGCGAAAAAACAGGCCCCGATGGCGTAAAAGGCCGGCCCGCTGCCCGACCAGGCGGCGAGCAGAAACAGGAAGCCCGCGATGAAATAGAGGATGCTGCCGAGGTTTTTCATACCTTTACCTCCATGAGGGGGACAAAACACAGGCTGCCGCACCGTGCGGCGGCTTTTATTTTTTGTCATCTTTGCGGCGGGTGTGGCGGTCTGCAAAGTCCTGCCAGGCTTTGCCCCGCAGCAGCATGGCAGCGCACACCGCGGCCGCGGCGGCGATGAGGATGACAATCTCCATGGGAAAACCTCCTTTTGCAAAAAACTCAGCCCCGGGCCCGGAGCTGCCAGAAGGCCACCGCACTGGCGGCGGCCACGTTCAGGCTGTCCACCCCGTGGGACATGGGGATCTTGGCGGTGTAGTCGCAGCGGGCGATGGTCTCGGGGGCCAGGCCGTCCCCCTCGGTGCCCAGGATGAGGGCGAGGCGGGGCTCAGCCATCAGGGCGGGGTCGTCGATGGGGAGCGAGCGGTCGGTCAGGGCCAGGGCCGCGGTCTTGAAGCCCAGGGCGGCCAGCTGCGCAAGGCCGGCCGCGGGCCAGTCGGCGGGGGAGGAGCCGATCTGGGTCCAGGGCACCTGGAACACCGTCCCCATGCTGACCCGCACCGCCCGGCGGCACAGGGGGTCGCAGCAGGAGGGGGTGACCAGCACCGCGTCGATGTGCAGCGCCGCCGCCGAGCGGAAGATGGCCCCGATGTTGGTGGAGTCCACGATGTTTTCCAGCACCGCCACCCGGCGGGCGTCCCGGCACAGGGCCTCCACCGGGGGCAGGGCGGGCCGGCGGAAGGCCGCCAGCACCCCGCGGGTGAGCTGGTAGCCGGTCAGCTGGGCCAGCACCTCCCGGTCCGCCGTGTAGACGGGGGCGCCGCCGCACCGGGCCAGGATGTCCCGGGCGGGGCCGTCGATCTTCCGCCGCTCCATCAGGAGGGCCAGGGGCAGGGCCCCCGCGTCCAGCGCCCGCTGGATGACCTTGGGGCTTTCGGCGATAAAGACCCCCTTTTCCGGCTCCAGGCGGCTGCGCAGCTGGGCTTCGGTCAGCCGGGCAAAGACGTCCAGGGCCGGGAGCGAAAGGTCGGTGATCTCGATGATGTTGGGCATAGGGCCTCCTTACTGCGGTGTAAAGTCGTTTGCGCCCGAAAGGCCGTCCAGGTTCAGCATCCCCTCCAGGGCGGCGATGTCCGCCGAGACGTCCAGCGCGTCGGACTGGAACAGCTTGTCCAGCTGGTTTTCAAAGGCGGTGACCAGCAGGTCCAGCGAGCGCTCGATGCTCTGCTTGGTTTTGGTGATGTTTTCGCCGTCCACCCCCTGGCCGTCCAGCTGGGCGTAGGTGTGCAGCAGTTTGAGGGCGGTGGGCAGGTAGTAGCTGGTAAACTTGCGCAGCTGGTCCTCCTTGCCCGGGTCGGCCTCGGCCAGGGCAAAGATGCGTGCGCTGACCGCCTCCAGGCGGGCGGCCTTGTCCTGCAGGGCGGGGTCGGAGAGGGCCGCGCCCGCCTCGTGCAGCTGGCGCAGAAGCCGCTGGTACTGGCTCTCCCCGGAGGGATCGGGGTCCGGCTGCGGCGCGCTCTCCTGGGCGGGCGGGGCGGGGATGGGGGCGTCGCCCCGCACCACCAGAAAGTCGGTGCGGTTGTCGATGTAGGCGTCGGCCCCGAAATAGCCGTGGTCGATGGCGTTTTCCAGCGCTTTGCGGCCCTCTTTTTCGGTCAGGCCCGCCGCCGCGAACAGCTCGTCCAGGGGGATGTTGTCCCGGCCGCCCACCACCTTGTCCAGCCGGCGCTCGGCCCGCAGGCCCCGCTTGAGCAGCAGGCTGAGGGCCAGCGCGCCGCCGCCGCCCACGATCTGGGCGATGTTGGCGACCAGGTCCTCAAAGGCCCAGCCCACCCAGCCGCCGGCATAATGGGCGGCCGTTGTCAGGGTGGAGATGCTCTCCGGCAGGCTGACCACCCCCACGAACAGCAGGATGCCGCCCAGCACGGTGCACCAGCTGATGAGGCGCTGACGGCGGTTTTTGGCTTTCTGCTGCTCGGCGGTGGGCCGGTCGTGGGCCTGGTAGCGGGCGCTGTAGTCGTAGGGGGCGCCCGGCCCGGCCTGCCTGTCTGCGCCGGGACGGGTGTCCTCGGGGCGGAAATCGGCGGTATAGCGCCTGTTCGCTTCAAAAGCCCGCTGCTCCCGTTTTTCGGCGTCCTTATCGATGGCCCGCAGGATGAACAGCAGCACCGCCAGCCAGGGCGCGAGGCCCAGCAGGATCAGCAGGGCGATGATGGGGATGCGGGCGAAATAATGTTTGTGTTCTGTTTGCATGATACCCTCCCGGCGCGGCGGCAGATCAAAAAAACGGGCCGCGCTCCCCTTTATTGTAGCAGAGCGCGGCTCGTTTGTTAAGGCTTTCTTATAAGAGACCGGAAATTTCAAGCCTGTCCGGCCTGGACGGCATGCGCGGCCCTCCCGTTATTTCATGAGGGCGCAGACGGCGTCGGCGTAGGCGACGGGGTCGTCCACCGGCAGGCCCTCGATCAGCTGGGCCTGGGCGTAGAGGATCTGGCTGTACTGGTTCACCTTGTCGGTGTCGCCGGCCTCCTGGGCGGCCTTCAGGACGGCAAAGACGGGGTGGCCGGCGTTGATCTCCAGCACCTTGTCGCTCTTCACGTCCTCGCTGCCGGGCTGGCGGGACAGCACCTTTTCCATCTCGATGGACAGGGGGCCCTCCGCCGACAGGCAGACGGGGTGGTCCTTCAGGCGGGTGGAGACCTTGACCTCCTTGATCTTGCCCTCCAGGGCGGCCTTCATGGCGTCGAACAGGGCCTTGTTCTCGGCGGTGGCCTCCTCGGCGGCCTTCTTCTCGTCATCGGACTCCAGGCCCAGGTCGCTGCCGTTGATGTTCTTGAACTCGACGGTACCGTCCTTGCCCTCGGCGTCCTTGCGGGGGAAGCTGTGCATGATCTGGAAGCAGAACTCGTCCACGTCCTCGGTCAGCAGCAGCAGGTCATAGCCCTTGTCCAGCACCAGCGAGGCGGTGGGCAGCTTGGCCAGCCGGTCGGCAGAGTCGCCGGCGGCGAAGTAGATGTACTTCTGCTCGGCGGGCATCTTCTCGACGTACTCTTCCAGGGTGACCATCTTTTTCTCTTTGGCGGAGTAGAACAGCAGCAGGCCCCGCAGCAGCTCGGTGTGCATCCCGTAGTCGGAATAGACGCCGAACTTGATCTGGCGGCCGAACTCCTTCCAGAAGCTCTCGTACTTCTCCCGGTCGTTGACCAGCATGGCGTTCAGCTCGTTCTTGATCTTCTTTTCCAGTGCGTTGTGGATCAGCTTGAGCTGGCTGTCCTTCTGGAGGGTCTCGCGGCTGATGTTCAGGCTCAGGTCCTGGCTGTCCACGATGCCCTTGACAAAGCTGAAGTAATCGGGCAGCAGGTCGGCGCACTTTTCCATGATGAGGACGCCGGAGGCGTAGAGGGCCAGGCCCTTTTCGTACTCCTTGGTGTAGAAGTCGTAGGGGCGGTGGGCCGGCACAAAGAGCAGGGCGTTGTAGTTGGCGGTGCCCTCGGTGCGGCTGACGATGACCCGGGCGGGGTCGGCGTAGTCGCTGAAGTGGTTCTTGTAGAACTCGTTGTACTCCTCGTCGGTGACCTCGCTCTTCTGCTTTTTCCAGATGGGCACCATGCTGTTCAGGGTCTCCAGCTCGGTGTACTCCTCCCACTCGGGCTTGTAGTCCTCGGGCTTGGGGTCGGGTTCCGGCTTCTGGCGGCTCTTGGTCCGCTCCATCTGGATGGGGTAGCGGATGTAGTCGCTGTACTTTTTGACGATGGCGGCCACGCCGTACTCCGAGACGTAGTTGTCGTAGTTCTCGGTGTCGGTGCCGGGCTTGATGTGCAGGATGATGTCGGTGCCGGCGGTCTCCTTTTCGGCGGGGGTGATCTCATAGCCCTCCACGCCGCTGGACTCCCACTGCCAGGCCTCGCTGCTGCCGTAGGCTTTGGAGATGACGGTGACATGGTCGGCCACCATGAAGGCGGAGTAGAAGCCCACGCCGAACTGGCCGATGATGTCGATGTTCTCGTCGGTGTTTTCGGCCTTGAAGTCCTGGCTGCCCGAGTGGGCGATGGTGCCCAGGTTCTGCTCCAGCTCGGCCCGGGTCATGCCGATGCCGTTGTCCGAGACGGTGAGCATCCGGTTGTCCTTGTCCAGGGTCAGCAGGATGCGGAAATCGTCCCGGTTCATCCCCACCGAGGTGTCGGTCAGGCTCTTGAAATAGAGCTTGTCGATGGCGTCGGAGGCGTTGGAGATGATCTCGCGCAGGAAGATCTCC
>HHCFJ05603__coassemble_1173_pt1 | contig 8857 bp, 8 predicted proteins | sample HHCFJ05603__metabat2_low_PE_003 | metagenome-assembled genome bin HHCFJ05603 | reverse complement strand
TGGCCCAGTACCGGGAGATGGAGGTCTTTACCCAGTTCTCCAGCGACCTGGACGAGGCCACCAAGCGCCAGCTGACCTATGGCCAGGGCCTGATGCGGCTGCTGCGCCAAAAGCAGTACCACCCCCTGACCCAGCACGAGCAGGTCATCACCCTGGTGGCCGCCCTGAACCATGTGCTGCAGGACATCCCCGCCAGCCAGATCGGCGGCGCCCAGCAGGAGATGCTGGCCTGGTTTGCCGAGCAGGACCCCGCCCTGTGCCAGCGCATCGACTCCACCGGCCTGCTGAGCGACGACGACCGCCAGCAGATCCTGGCCCTGGCCCGCGTTTTCGTGGCCCAGTATCAGAAGAAGGGGCAGTGATATGCCAAGCACCAAAGAGATCAAAGACCGGATCGAAAGCGTCCGCCAGACCCAGAAGATCACGAACGCCATGTACCTGATCTCCTCCACCAAGCTGCGCCGCGCCCGGGCGGACCTGGAGCACACCCGCCCCTACTTCGAGGCGCTGCAGGCCGAGATCAAGCGGATCTTCCGCACTTCCAGCGACATCCACAGCCGGTACTTCTACCCGCCCCACGAGGACGACATCAAGGGCGGGCCCTACGCCTGCCTGGTCATCACGGCGGACAAGGGCCTGGCCGGCGCCTACAACCAGAACGCCGTCAAGGAGACCATGCAGGTGCTGGCCAGCCACCCCGGCTGCAAGCTGTTCGTGGTGGGCGAATACGGCCGCCACTACTTTGCCCAGCACCATATCCCCATCGAGCAGAGCTTTTTATACACGGCCCAGAACCCCACCCTGGAGCGCGCCCGGGAGATCAGCGCCATTTTGCTGGAGGGCTTCAACCGCGGCGACTGGAAAAAGCTGTATATCGTCTACACCGATATGGAAAGCAGCCTGGCTTCGGCCACCCGCAGCACCCGTCTGCTGCCGTTCCACCGGGCGCACTTTGCCTCCGCCAACGAGGACCACTCCTCCGACACCTTCGAGTTTGTGCCCGACATGGTCACCGTGCTGGACAATATGGTGGAAAGCTACGTCTCCGGCTTCATCTACAGCGCCCTGATCGACAGCTTCTGCAGCGAGCAGAACGCCCGCATGACCGCCATGGACGCCGCCAACGAGAACGCCCAGCGCCTGCTGGACGAGCTCAGCCTGCAGTACAACCGGGTGCGCCAGTCGGCCATCACCCTGGAGATCACCGAGGTGTCGGCGGGCGCCAAGGCCCAGCGCCACAAGCGCCAGGCCGCCGCTTCTACACGAAAGGATGTGTGACCCCCTTTGAATACAGGTAAAATCGTACAGGTCTCGGGCCCTGTCGTGGACGTCGCCTTTGAGACCTTGCCTCTGCCCCGCATCCGCGAGGCCCTCACCGTCCAGGTGGAGGGCGCCGGCCGGGTGATGGAGGTGTCCCAGCATCTGGACCCCCACACCGTCCGCTGCGTCATGCTGGCGGCCAGCGAGGGCCTGGCCCGCGGCATGGAGGTCGCCGCCCCCGGCCACACCATCCAGGTGCCGGTGGGCGAGGCCGTGCTGGGCCGGATGTTCAACGTCCTGGGCCAGCCCATCGACGGCGGAGAGCCCATCCCCGCCAGCGTGCCCGTCAAGAGCATCTACCGCAAGCCCCCTCCCTTTGAGGAGCAGAACCCCGCCGTCGAGATCCTCGAGACCGGCATCAAGGTCATCGACCTGCTGGAGCCCTACGCCAAGGGCGGCAAGATCGGCCTGTTCGGCGGCGCCGGCGTGGGCAAGACCGTCCTGATCCAGGAGCTGATCTACAACGTGGCCACCAGCCACAACGGCTACTCGGTGTTCACCGGCGTGGGCGAGCGCAGCCGCGAGGGCAACGACCTGTGGCGTGAGATGAACGAGAGCGGCATCGCCGGCAAGACCGCCCTGGTCTTCGGCCAGATGAACGAGTCCCCCGGCGTCCGCATGCGGGTGGCCCTGTCCGGCCTGACCATGGCCGAGCACTTCCGCGACGAGGCCCACAAGGACGTGCTGCTGTTCATCGACAACATCTTCCGCTTTGTCCAGGCGGGCAGCGAGGTGTCCACCCTGATGGGCCGGATGCCCTCTGCCGTGGGCTACCAGCCCACCCTGGCCAACGAGATGGGCGAGCTGCAGGAGCGCATCACCTCCACCAAGGACGGCTCGGTCACCTCGGTGCAGGCGGTCTACGTCCCGGCCGACGACCTGACCGACCCCGCCACCGCCACCACCTTCACCCATCTGGACGCCACCACCGTCCTGAGCCGCAAGATCGTCGAGCAGGGCATCTACCCCGCCGTCGACCCGCTGGAGTCCACCTCCCGCATCCTGGAGCCCGACATCGTGGGCGAAGAGCACTACCGCGTGGCCCGCAAGGTGCAGGAGATCCTCCAGAAATACCGCGAGCTGCAGGACATCATCGCCATCCTGGGCATGGACGAGCTGAGCGAGGAGGACCAGAAAACGGTCAGCCGGGCCCGCAAGGTCCAGCGCTTTTTGTCCCAGCCCACCCACGTGGCCGAAAAGTTCACCGGCATCCCCGGCGTCTATGTCCCGCTGGAGGACACCATCAAGGGCTTTGCCGCCATTGTGGACGGCCAGATGGACCAGTATCCGGAAGCCGCCTTCTTCAACGTGGGCACCATTGCCGACGTGGTGGAAAAGGCCAAAAAGATCGAGGCAGGTGAAGTGTGATGAACACCTTCCATCTGCGCATCCTGGCCGCCGACCAGATGTTTTTTGAGGGCGCCTGCGAAAACCTGGTGGTGCCCTGCGCCGACGGCTCGTTCGGGGTGCAGGCCCACCACAGCAACATGATCTCGGCCGTCACCCCCGGCGAGCTGCACTACCGCCCCGCCGAGGGCCCCGACGCCGGCCGGGAAAAGATCGCCGCCGTCTCGGCCGGCCTGATCAAGGTGGAGCGCAACGACGTCCTGGTCCTGGTGGACACCGCCGAGCGCCCCGAGGAGATCGACGCCAACCGCGCCCGCCGCGCCGCCGACCAGGCCAAGGAGGCCCTGCTGCAAAAACGCAGCATCCAGGAATACCGGGTGGCCCAGTACAACCTGGCCCGCGCCATGAGCCGCCTGCGGGTGCACAGCGACTTTGAGCGCAAGTAAGCCTTGACAACCACCGTCGCTTCGTGGTATTCTGAAGCATATCCAGGCCGCAGCCCACAATGGCGTGCCCGGACCCGATCCTGAACATTGCAAGGGGCCCCTGCCCTGCTGACGGAAAAGGTGGAATCGACCACCGTGCAGCCAGGGGCGACACAAAGCCGACCGTCTGGGCAGCCTTGCGCGGCATCCGCCGCGCAGCGCTGCCCTTTTTTGTGCGCAGCAAAGGAGAAACGCTATGAAGTCCGATATTGAGATCGCCCAGGAGGCCGTCCTCCGCCCCATCACCGAGATCGCCGCGGGCCTTGGCCTGAACGGCGACCACGTCATCCCCTACGGCCGCTACAAGGCCAAGATCGACCACCGCCTGGCCGAAGCCGGCGGCCGGCAGGGCCGGCTGATCCTGGTCACCGCCATCAGCCCCACCCCGGCCGGCGAAGGCAAGACCACCACCAGCGTGGGCCTGGCCGACGCCCTGTGCGCCCTGGGCAAAAAGACCATGCTCTGCCTGCGCGAACCCTCGCTGGGGCCTGTCTTTGGCATCAAGGGCGGGGCGGCCGGCGGCGGCTACGCCCAGGTGGTGCCCATGGAGGACATCAACCTCCATTTTACCGGCGACATCCACGCCATCGGCGCCGCCAACAACCTGCTGGCCGCCATGATCGACAACAGCATCCAGCAGGGCAACCCCCTGCACATCGACCCCCGCCGCATCACCTGGAAGCGCTGCATGGACATGAACGACCGCCAGCTGCGCTTTATCGTGGACGGCCTGGGGGGCAAGGCCAACGGCACCCCCCGGGAGGACGGCTTTGACATCACCGTGGCCAGCGAGGTGATGGCGGTGTTCTGCCTGGCCTCCAGCCTGCACGACCTGAAAGAGCGTCTGGCCCGGATCGTCTGCGCCTACACCTACGACGGCCAGCCCGTCACCGCCGGGCAGATCGGCGCGGCCGGGGCCATGGCCGCCCTGCTGAAGGACGCCATCGACCCCAACCTGGTCCAGACCCTGGAGCACAACCCCGCCATCATCCACGGCGGCCCCTTTGCCAACATCGCCCACGGCTGCAACAGCGTCATGGCCACCCGGCTCAGCCTGGCCCTGGCCGACTATGTGGTCACCGAGGCAGGCTTCGGCGCCGACCTGGGGGCCGAAAAGTTCCTGGACATCAAGTGCCGGGCCGCCGGCATCGCCCCCGCGGCCTGCGTCCTGGTGGCCACCGTCCGCGCCCTCAAGAGCCACGGCGGGGTGGCCAAGGCCGACCTGAACCAGCCCAACCCCGCCGCCGTCCGCGCCGGCCTGGCCAACCTGGGCCGCCACATCGAAAACATGAAGGACAACTTCGGCCTGCCGGTGGTGGTGGCGGTCAACGCCTTCCCCACCGACACCGAAGAAGAGCAGGCCATCGTCCGCGATTACTGCGCCGGCATGGGCGTGCCCTGCGTCCTGAGCGAAGTCTTTGCCAAGGGCGGCGAGGGCGGCAAGGCCCTGGCCCAGGCCGTCCTGGACAGCCTGGAGGACCGCCCCATCCGGTACACCTACCCCCTGGAAGCCTCCCTGCGGGAAAAGATCGAGGCGGTGGCCGGCAAGATCTACCGGGCCGACGGCGTGGACTACAGCCCCGCCGCCGCCAAGACCCTGGACGAGCTGACCGCCCTGGGCTACGGCGGCCTGCCGGTCTGCATCGCCAAGACCCAGTACAGCTTCAGCGACAACGCCGCCCTCAAGGCCGCGCCCACCGGTTTCCGGATGAACGTGCGGGAAGTGCGTCTGGCCGCGGGCGCCGGCTTTGTGGTGGTCATCTGCGGCAGCATCATGACCATGCCCGGCCTGCCCAAGACCCCCGCCGCCGTCAACATCGACGTCACCGACGACGGACGGATCACCGGCCTGTTCTGAGCCCCGGCGCGCCCCTCTTTGCCGCGCAGCCGCTCTACAATGCAAAAAATCCCCTGCCTTTGGGCGGGGGATTTTTTCAGCGTGTCGCAAAAACGCCACGCTGTTTGCGCGGCTTTCCCGGGATGAAAGTAAAAAGAAATATGACCGATCGTTTGATCGGTCATATTAGTGGTTGCGGGGGCTGGATTTGAACCAACGACCTTCGGGTTATGAGCCCGACGAGCTACCGGACTGCTCCACCCCGCGATATGGAGTTTGTGCACCGCTCTGGCCTTTTGCAGAAGCCGTATCGCTTGGTGCTCCATTATAATACCACAGGTCTGGGCCAATGTCAATAGTTTTTCGAGAAATTTTTGTAAGGTATCGCCAAAAGCAGAAAAAGAACGCGCCTGCGCTGGCTCTTGGCCCGGCAGGCGCGCCCGGTTTGCTGCGATAGGGGGCGTGCGGAGGTTATCTGCGGCGGCGGCGCAGGAAGAGCGCCACGGCTGCCGCTGCGGCGGCCACGATGACCACCACCGGCCACAGGCCGGCCAGCACCACGGCCACCGACGCCAGGCCCGCCACAAAGTTCTGCCAGCCCTGGGCAAAGGCTGCGCCCAGGCGCTCCAGGAAGGTCTCGCCGGTGGGGGTGTAGGTCTCCACCTCCTGCAGGTTGACGGTGACGGTGCAGCTGGCGATCTGGTCGTCGTACCAGTCCAGCTGGCTCTGCCAGCTTTCCAGCTGATACTGCACGTCGGACAGCTGGGCCTCGATGTCCAGCAGGTCGGACAGGGTGCTGGCGCTGGCCTGCAGCTCCCGCAGGCGGTCCCGCTGGCCTTCCAGGTTGGCCACGCGGCCGGCCACGTCGGCGTACTGGGCCGTTACATCGTCGGCCTGCTCGCTGCGGTTGACCAGGCTGGCCGCCTGCCCTGCCGCCGCCAGAAAGCTGTCGTAGTTTTCTGCCGGCACCCGCAGGGTCATGGACAGGCTGCGCCTGCTGTCGTCGTAGCTGGACTCGCTGCTGTTTTCCATCCAGCCGCCGGCGTCGGCCAGGGCCTGCTCCAGGGCGGCCCGGGCGGCGTCGTAGTCTTTGGTCTCCAGGGTCAGGTAAGCGGTGTAGATGATCTTGTCCCCGGCTACGGCCGTCTCCGTGCCGCCGGCGCTGCGGGCCGCACCCGCCGCCAGGCCGTTTTCCGCCGCGTCCATACTGTACTGGGCCGCCGCCGGGGCTTTGGCCATTGCCGTACTGGACGCCGCGCCGCCAGCCATCCGGCTCATGGTGCCGATGCCGGCGCCGGCAGGGCCCATCGCCGTCATCACCTGGCTGCCCACAACGGCTACCGCCGCGCAGGCCGCGATGCCCGCCGCCCACCGCCGCCAATGGGGGAAACGGACTGCCCTGCCCTTTTGGGCCGGGGTGGGGCTTTTGGTATGCTCATGGGATTTTGGGGTGTCAGGCTGCATGGCCAGCAGACGGGCTTTCAGCTCATCGGGAGCGTGAAGCTGGTCTACTTCCATTTGATATTCAAACCATTTCATCCTCGATCTCCTCCTCCAGCATGGTATGTAGAAGGGCCCGCGCCCGGTGCAGCCAGCTGAGCACCGTATTGGTGGGCGCGCCCACCAGCCGCCCGATCTCCGCCGCCGTATACCCTTCGTAGTAGTGCAGATAAATGGCGTTGCGGTAATGTTCGGGCAGGGCGCGCACCGCGTCCAGCACGCTGCCGTCGGCAGCTGGGGGAGCCGGCATCGTCTCATCCAGCGGCACATCCTTCTGGCTGGCCGCACGGGTCAGGTCGTGGCAGCGGTTGATGGCCACCCGCAGCAGCCACGCTTTCAGGTGTTCTTCGCTCGAAAAGGCGCCGCGGTACCTCAGCAGCTTTTCGAACACGTCCTGCACCACGTCCTCAGCGTCGGTGGTGGTGCTGCAGTGATGCACTGCCGCACGGTACACCGTGTCGCTGTATTTTTCCACCGCGAGGTGGAATGCTTCTTCCTGACTGATACGCCACATAAGTTGCTCCTTTGCCGGCTTTGCAGGTCCTTTCACCTGAGATACGTTTTGCCGATGGCAAAAATTGCATCGGCGCCGCCGGACTTTCTATCTTTGACCGCCCGGGGCCTCCCGGGCCGTTTTTACTTGGATATAGTCCTATTGTACCATGCCGCGCCCCAAAGGGAAAGCCCCATTCCGCCCCGCCGGGCCGGAAAAACACGGAAACACCCGGCAGGCGTCCATGCGCTGCCGGGCAGGGTCATCAGAGCTGTTTCCGCCATTCGGCCTCAAAAGCGGCCTCAAAGGCGCGTTCGGCGGGGGTGTCGGGGGCGGGCAGCTCCACCGTCCGGCCGGTCCAGGAGGACAGATAGACGGCGTTGGAGATGGTCAGGCTTTTGCGTCCCTCGGCCCAGGGGGCCAGCAGGCCGTCCGGGTCGCTGGCGCGGATGCAGGCCGCAAAATTGCGCAGCACGGCGGCGTAGGCGTCGGGGTCCTTTTCCATGGGCAGGGTCTGCCAGCGGGCGGCGGGCTTTTCAAAGCCGGTGCCGGGGGCGCTGCGGTATTCCCGCTCCGGCCGGTCCAGCCGGGCGATCCGGACCCCCTCCGGCTCGCAGAGGATCAGCCCGTCGTCCAGGGCGATCTCCAGCCGGTTGACGCCGGGGGCCTCGCCGGTGGAGGCGACGAACACCCCGGTGGCCCCGCCGGGCCATTCCAGGTAGGCGGTGACCTCGTCCTCCACCGGGATGGGGTGGTATTTGCCGTTGTGGCAGAACGCCCGGGTCCGGGCGGGCATCCCGCAGATCCATTGGAGCATATCCAGGTTGTGGGGGCACTGGTTGAGCAGGGTGCCGCCGCCGTCCTTCTGCCAGCTGCCCCGCCAGCCGCTGCCGGCGTAGTAGGCGTTGGAGCGGTACCAGTCGGTCACCGTCCAGCTGACCCGCTTGACGCGGCCCAGTTCGCCGCTGTGCACCAGCTGCCGGATGGCCCGGTAGGACGGGAAGGTCCGCTGCTGAAAGATATACCCGCAGACCAGCCCCGCCGGGCGGGCCTGCTCCATCCGGCGGGCCGCCGCGCTGGTGATGCCGGCGGGCTTGTCGCACAAAACGCACAGCCCTCGCTCCATGGCGGCCACCGCCTGTTCCTCATGCAGGCGGTGGGGCGTGGCGATGACCACGGCGTCCAGGCCGAGCGCCCCGCCGTCCACCGCCGCGAACAGTTCCTCCGCCGTCTGGTAGACCGGCAGCCCTGCGGGCAGCGCCAGCCCACGGGCGGCCAGGGTCTCGGGCCGCACCCGGGTCACGGCGGCCAGCGCCATCCCCGGCACGGCCCCCGCCGCCAGCAGCGCGGCGTACTGGCTGCCCATATTGCCCATGCCGATGACGGCGGTGCGGATGGCATCTTTTTTCATGGCAAACGCCTCCTTTTTATGCGGCCGGGCTGGATGCTTCGCTTTCGGCCTGCACCGCGCCCAGGTTTTCCATCAGCTTGACGGCCAGCTCCTCCGCCTCGCCCGCCGGGACCCAGAGGTCGGGGTAAAAGCCGCGGAATTCCTCAAAATAATCATTGGTGGAAGGAACAAAGTTTTGTTCCATTCCGATTCCTACAACAAATTTACTGTTTCTTAATTGCACATTTGTATTACTTCCTACCAGTGCACCAGATGTGTTTTCTCCTATAAACAGTACATTTTCAAGGTTATAAGCGGCATCCATCAGGTGCTCTGCGGCAGAAGCCGTCCGTCTACTGGTCAAAATTACCAGAAGGTTGTCATTTTCCACCCATGTATCTCTTGCACTGGTTGACTGATTTCCGGTAAAGGCTAGGGTGTATCTGAAAAGTCAGCTCATATGTGCAAAATGGAGAAAATGACAG
>HHCFJ05603__coassemble_1070_pt1 | contig 9724 bp, 9 predicted proteins | sample HHCFJ05603__metabat2_low_PE_003 | metagenome-assembled genome bin HHCFJ05603 | reverse complement strand
TGACACCGGGGGGGGTATGCTATAATGCCTTTGAAAGGAAAGGACCTTCCTTTCAGCCTGTTTTGGGTCTCTATCTTTTATACACCATAAGGAGGAAAAATTCACTATGAAACTCAAGAAGATTGCTTCTCTGGCTCTGGCCGGCATCATGGCCGTCAGCATGTTCGCTGGCTGCGCTGAGACCAACGCTAACTCCACCCCGACCCCCACTCCCACCCCCACTCCTGTCTCTGGTGCGTCTAGTGTTTTCGCGGCAGAACTGAATCCTCTCGCCAGCGTGAAGATCACCATGGCTGACGACAACAACCTCCAGACCGCTCTGAATGCAGCTGCTGGGAATATTGGCAGCGCTACCATTATTGATTTCACCAATGCTATTCGTGCTGCTGGGGGGGTTCGCACCATTGCGAACTTTGACGCTAATAATAACGTGTACATTGCTGACGTGAACGCTGGCGATGCGATTGTTTCTCCTTTCCCTGGGTGGGATTTGGTCACGAGCGTTCCTGCCGGCGATCTGGGCGTTGTTGCTGATGACATGAATGCTCTGGATGCGGATACCGCTTTCCAGAATCTGATCCCCAGTTTCCAGGAAGTTGGCACCGAGACTGTCACCATGCTGTTTGCTGTTGACGGTGTTGTTAGCCAAGCTGCTGCTGTTCGTCAGGTTGCAAAGGTGCTGGATTCCTCCATCGGCGCTCTGCGCATCGATGATGACACCTCGGCCGAGGTCACTGGTGGTGTGGATGCCACTACCCTGCACTACAGCTACAATGGTTCCGTCGCTGTTACCAATCGTGGCCTGGATGACAACCACGGCATGAACCTGAACATCATCGCTGTTCAGATCACCCGCACTGCCAAGGCTTGATTGCGGGTTGCAAGCAAACATTACTTATAACAATACAGGTAGCACCATAACCGGTATTGATATAAGGGGCTGATAAGCATCAAAGCCAATTAGCCCAATAATGCTCCACCCTTTTCATGTGACAGCAAAAAGGAATACCTAACCAATATTCCTTCTGTTGTTGATCGCACCAAAACAAAAGAACTTTTGCGTCACGAAAGATAGGGTCCCTCTGCGGGGGTCGGCGTAAGCCGGCCCCCGCATTGTTTGTCTGCCCGCTTGTCAACCGTCCCGGTTTGGTTTATACTATCCTTACAAGATTTGGGGAGGTTTTTCGATATGGAGCTGCAAGGCAAATGCGTCCTGCTGGGCGTCACCGGCGGCATCGCCGCTTACAAAATGGCCGGGGTGGCCAGCGCGCTGAAAAAACGGGGGGCCGACGTGGAGGTCATCATGACCCGCAACGCCACCCAGTTCATCACGCCCCTGACCTTTGAGACCCTGACCGGCCACAAGTGCATGGTGGACACCTTCGACCGGGATTTCAAGTTCGAGGTCACCCACATCGAGCTGGCCAAAAAGGCGGACGTCATCCTGGTGGCGCCGGCCACCGCCAACGTCATCGCCAAGATGGCCCACGGCATCGCCGACGATATGCTCACCACCACCGTGCTGGCGGCGCGGTGCCCGAAACTGGTGTCGCCCGCCATGAACACCGGCATGCTGGAAAACCCCATCACCCAGGACAACATCCGCACCCTTGAAAAGTACGGCTTTACCGTCATCCCCTCCGAGAGCGGCCAGCTGGCCTGCCACGACGTGGGCAAGGGCCGCCTGCCCGCCGACGAGGTGCTGCTGGACTACATCAGCCGGGCCCTGGCCCCCAAGGACCTGGCGGGGCTGCACGTCACCGTGACCGCCGGCCCCACCCAGGAGGCCATCGACCCGGTCCGCTGCCTGACCAACCACTCCACCGGCAAGATGGGGTATGCGGTGGCCCGGGCCGCCGCCCTGCGGGGGGCGGAGGTCACCCTCATCCACGGGCCCACCGCCCTGCAGCCGCTGCGCTTTGTCCGGGATGTGCCGGTCACGTCGGCGCAGGAGATGTTCGAGGCGGTCACCGGCTGTTTTGCCCAGACGGATGTTCTGGTCATGGCGGCGGCGGTGGCCGACTACCGCCCCGCGGCGGTGGCCGCCGACAAGGTCAAAAAGTCGGAAGGGGAGATGAGCATCCCCCTGACCCGCACCGCCGACATTCTGGGCACCATCGGCCCGGCCAAGACCCACCAGTTCCTCTGCGGCTTCTCGATGGAGACGCGGGACATGGTGGCCCACTCGGCCGACAAGCTCCGCCGCAAAAACCTGGATATGATCGTCGCCAACAACCTCAAGGACCCCGGCGCGGGCTTTGGGGTGGACACCAACCTGGTCACCTTCCTCACGCCGGACGGGGCGGTCCGTCAGCTGCCTCTGATGAGCAAGGACGCGGTGGCCGGGGCCATCCTGGACGAGATCCTGGCGCGGAAGGGCAAGTGACCTTTTGTAGTATCCTACAAAAAACAGGCCCGATTTCCGGCTTTTTCTCGAAAATGCAGGGGAACTGTTTATTTCACCGGCCAAAAATACTATAATAAACAGTGACAATGAAACATTGTGTCCTTGCGGGGGCGGGCCCCTGCGGGCGGACGCTTGGCGGCCGGCCAGGCCGCGATATTTGGGAGGTAAAGCCTATATGAGTATGTTCAGCAATTATGACCAGCGCCTGCTGGATCATGTCACCAAGCTCCATTTTATCGGCTGCGGGGGCAGCGGGATGTTCCCGCTGATCCAGATCCTGGCGGCCAAGGGCTACCAGATCACCGGCAGCGACGTGCTGGATGGCAGCATCATCCAGGCCGAGCGGGCCATGGGCATCCGGGTGACCCTGGGCCATGACGCCAACAACATCGTGGGGGCGGATATGGTGGTGTATTCGGCCGCGATCTCCAAAGACAATGTGGAGCTGGCCGCCGCCGAAAGCTACGGCATCCCCACCGTCGAGCGCAGCGTCCTGCTGGGCTACGTCAGCCGCCTGTACAAGAGCAGCATCTGCGTGGCGGGCACCCACGGCAAGACCACCACCACTGCGATGATCACCACGGCCCTGGAGCTGGCCGGCCGCGACCCCAGCGCGGTCATCGGCGGCAAGCTGCCCCTCATCAACGGCTACGGCAAGGCGGGCATGGGCGACGACATCGTGGTGGAAGCCTGCGAGTTTGCCGAGACCTTCCTCAAGCTGACCCCCTATCTCTCGGTGGTGCTGAACATCGACAACGACCATCTGGACTACTACGGCAGCATGGGCGAGCTGAAGTTTGCCTTCAAGCGGTTCTCCCTCATGACCCAGTTCATGATTTTTGCCAACGCCGACGACCGCAACACCATGGACGTGATGTACACCATCCAGCGCCGGGTGCGCACCTTCGGCATCCGGAACGGCGGCGACTACCAGGCGGTGAACATCAGCGAGTACCGCCCCGGCTTCTATGAGTTCGACCTGAAGGAGTGGGACGCCGGCGGCAACGGTATTTCGGGCCACATCAAGCTGTCGGTGCCGGGCTACCACAACATCTACAACGCCCTGGCGATGTGCAGCGTCTGCCGCACTATGGGCCTGACCGCGGAGCAGTGCGCCGCCGCCCTGGCGGAGTTCAAGGGCGTCTGCCGCCGGTTCGAGGTCTGCGGCGAGTGCAACGGCGCCGTGGTGGTGGACGACTACGCCCACCACCCCACCGAGATGCGGGCCACCCTGACCACCGCCAAAGAGCTGGGCTACAAGCGGCTGATCGCCGTCCATCAGCCGTTTACATACAGCCGCACCAAGATGCTGCTGGATGATTTTGCCGACGTGCTCAAGCTGGCGGACATCACCGTCCTGACCCCCATCCTGGGCAGCCGCGAGCCCAACGACCCCTCCATCAGCAGCGAGAAGCTGGCCGCCAAAGTCCCCGGCGCCGTGGTGGTGGACAGCCTGGACGCCGCCGCCGGCTGGGTCCGGGAGAACGCCCATGAGGGCGACCTGGTCCTGACCCTGGGCTGCGGCGACATCTACAAGGCCGCCCGCAAGATGGTCCAGTAAGGGCGGACCGGTATGAACGCGCCGATCGATCTGCGGGACGTGGTGCTGCACACCCCGCGGCTGACCCTGCGCCCCTGGCGCCTGAGCGACCTGGACGACTTCTACGCCTATGCCCGGGAGGACGGGGTGGGCCAGATGGCCGGCTGGCTGCCCCACAAAAACCGGGAGGAAACCCGGAAGATCCTGGACCTTTTCATTGGCCAGCACAAGACGTTTGCCCTGGAGTACCAGGGCGGCGTAGTGGGCTCCCTGGGCGTGGAGTGCTACGACGAGGAGCACTATCCCGAACTGGCCGCTTACCGGGGGCGGGAGATCGGCTATGTCCTGGCCAAACCATGCTGGGGCCGGGGCCTGATGCCGGAAGCGGTGAAGGAAGTCGTCCGCTACCTGTTTGAGGTGGAAAAGCTGGATTTTCTGATTGCAGGGCATTTCGAGCGCAACACCCGCTCGGCCCGCGTGATCGAAAAGTGCGGCTTTGTCTACTGCAAAACCCTTCCCTATAAGACCCAATACAACACCGTGGAAACCTCCGTGGAGAGCATCCTGTGGAATCCCGCCGCAAAAGTAAAATAAAATGGGAATAACCTCTTGCATTTTCCGCCAAAGTGTGGTATCATATCTAAGTCACAAGACACTTTGGACGGTTAGCTCAGCTGGTAGAGCATCTGCTTGACGTGCAGGAGGTCACAGGTTCGAGTCCTGTACCGTCCACCAAAACAAAGCCCGAGGCCACAGGCCCCGGGTTTTTGTTTTGCACGGGCATCGCAGAGGCAGCCCCGGTTCGAGTCCTGTACTGCTGCGCAAGCGAGGCGCTGCCTGCGGCAGAAGCAGCCGAGCTGGAGCAGGGGCAGCGGTCTGAATGTTCAAGCGCATTGCATGCGCGCCGGAAATTCAGGGCACCGCAACCCGAACCACCAAACAAGGCGTATCCGAACCTAATCCTCTACGAGGAAGGGTTCGGATACGTTTTTTCTTCGGACGAGGTGCTCCGCTGCGGGAGCAGGACAACCACAACTGCATAAAACCATAAAAGGCAGAGCGCCCGGTAAGGGTGCTCTGCCTTTTTGCTGCGGATCATGATCCGGCGCGATCCGTTTCTGCGTTTATAGCCCACTTTTTATCTGCCCCAGCGGCAGCCATAGCTCGCAGCGGAAAGGCGGCCCAACGTAGAAGCTGGCCTGCCCGCCATGGGCCGCGGCGATCTGGGCCACCAGCCGCAGCCCGGTGCCGTGGGAGGCCCCACCGTCCGGCTCCAGAGGGTGGTCGGGCCCTGCCGGGGCGGGAGCGTCCGCCGTGGCTCCACCCTCCACCCAGAGGACCAGCCCGCCTTGCCGGGCCCGGGCCCCCAGGCGGATGGAACAGCCGGGGGCGTTATGGCGCACACAGTTGGTGAGCAGGTTGTTCACCGCTCGCCGCAGCAGGAAGGGGTCGGCTTCGACGGCGGGCAGGGGCTTGGCGGGAAGGTCGATCTCGAAGGGGAAGCCCTCGGCCATGCCGCCGTTGAGAAAATCGGCGGCAGTCTGCCGGAGAAAGCTGTCGGGGTGGACCGTCTCTTTGCGCAGGGGTTGCATGGCGCAGTCCAGCCGCATGGTCAGGTTCAGGTCGTTGACCAGGTCCCGGATGGCCTGGCTCTGGGTGCGGATGATGGCCGCCTGTTTTTGTCGGGTGGGGGAGAGATCCGGCGCTTCCTCCAGCTGCGCAGCGTACCCCATCACCACCGATAGAGGGGTGCGGATGTCGTGGGAGACGCCGTTGATCCACTCGGAACGGGCGGCGTCCCGCGCCTGCTGGGCCTGCCGGAACCAGTGCCGTGCTGCCCGATAGGACAGCCCCAGCACACACCCCAGCGCCAGCAGAAAGATGCCTCCAAACCAAAAAGGCGTTTGCAGCAGGGTCCGGATGTCCATAGCGATATCGTGCTTCCAGAGGCTGCCCTTGGGGGAGCCCACCACCAGCAGCCCGTCCTCCCGCACCCAGCACTGCGCCGGGTAATCCTGAAGATACCAGCGGGTAAAGGCGGCCACATCGGCAACTGTGTATTGTTCCGGCACCTCCTGCGGTTTGCGGAAAGACCAGACCACCTGCCCCTGCTGGTCCAGCAGCATGGCCCAGCAGCCTGTTTCCAACAGTTCCTCGCCCTTGAACCGGTACTCTGTCCCGTCCCGGTCCAGTGCATCCGACACCTGCTGAATGGGAACGCCCCAATCCCGGCCCCCGCTGCTATTGTAGTAAATAAAGGCCAGAAATCCCACTACCGTCACCAGGGCGATGAGAGCCGCCGAGACGGTCATCAGCAGGGTCCCTTTCAAAAAGCTGCGCAGATTCATCTCTCTCCCTCCCGTTTCAGGCGGTAGCCCAATCCCCGCACCGTCAGCAGATAGCGTGGGTGGGAGGGGTCTGCCTCCACCTTTTCCCGCAGGCGGCGGATGTGCACCATCAGCGTGTTCTCATAGCCCACCAGCGGCCCGTCCCAAAGGGCCTCGCACAAGGCGTCTGTGGTGACGATGTTGCCCCGGGCATCCCACAGCGTTTTCAGAAGGGTGAACTCCTTGGCTGTCAGGGCGGTCTGAGCGCCGCCCCGGCGGACGGTTCCCTTGCCCCAGTCGATCTCCGTATCGCCTAGACGGGAGACCTGGAGCTGTTCCCGGTAGACCCGCCGCAGCACCGAGCGCAGCCGCAGCAGCAGTTCCTGGGGCAGAAAAGGCTTGGTGATGTAGTCGTCCGCTCCCAGGCCCAACCCCTTCAGCCGGTCCTCATCCTCATCCCGGGCGGAAAGGAACAGCACCGGCAGATCCCGGACCGCCTGCATTTTTCCCAGCAGGGAAAAGCCGTCCCCGTCCGGCAGCATCACGTCCAGCAGCACGGCGTCCGGCGGGGCGGCCCGCAGCCGTTCGAGGGCCTGGGCGCAGGACAGGGCGCTGTCCGTCTCATAGCCTGCGCCGGACAAAATCTCCCCCACCAGCTGCTGCAATGCAGGCTCGTCATCCACGATCAAAATACGGTAGGCCATGGCACAGCCTCCTTTCCCGACTGCTTCCATTATAAAAAGGAGCCGGCCCTTCGTCCAGCGGCCGGGCTCAAAATCAAGGTAAACGTAAGGTAGTCTTCATGGGCAGGTAAGGCGGCAGTGGTAAGATGGTGCCATGAAGGAGGTCTTGCTATGGAGATCATTGAGACACACGGCCTGTGCAAGCGGTACGGGGACGCCATGCGGGTGTCCCATCTGGATCTGCGGGTGCCGGAGGGCTGTGTCTATGGCTTTTTGGGGCCCAACGGGGCGGGCAAATCCACCACCCTGAAAATGATCCTGGGTCTGGTGCACCCCACCGCGGGCAGCATCCAGGTACTGGGCAAAACGATGGACAGCGCCAACCGCCTGGACATCCTCCGGCAGGTGGGCAGCCTGATCGAAAGCCCCAGCTATTATGGCCACCTGACCGGGGAGGAAAACCTGCGGGTGGTGCAGTCCCTGCGGGGCGTGCCGGAGAAGAACATTCGGGAGGTGCTGCAGATCGTCCGCTTGGACGGCCAGCGGGATAAGTTGGCCGGCCATTATTCTCTGGGCATGAAGCAGCGGCTGGGCATCGCCGCCGCCCTGCTGGGCTACCCCAAAGTATTGATCCTGGATGAGCCCACGAATGGCCTGGACCCGGCAGGTATCCAGGAGATGCGGGAGCTGATCTGCGACCTGCCCCGGCGGTTCGGGATGACGGTGGTGGTGTCCAGCCACCTGCTGAGCGAGATCGACCAGATGGCCGACCATGTGGGCATCATCCGGGAGGGGGAGCTGGTGTTTCAGGACACCCTGGAGACCCTGCACAGCCGCAGCACCCACCATCTGGCCCTGCGCACCACCAATGACCCGGTGGCGCAGGCTTTGCTGCGGGACCGGGGCCTGCCCTGTCAGGAGGAGGACGGCTATCTGATCCTGCCCATCCTGCCCGACGGGGAGACGGCTCGGCTGACCGGCTTTTTGGCTGAAAACCGGCTGGGCATCCTCCGGCTGGAGGAGCGGCAGAAGAGCCTGGAGGACATCTTTTTGGAACTGACCGGAAAGGCGGCGAGCCTATGAACCTGCTCAGGCTGGAATTTTTCAAGTGCCGCCGGCGGCACATCGTCCTGGTCTGCGCTGCGGTGCTGGGGGTGGAACTGTTCTGGTTCGGGGCCTTCCTCACCCGGCAGGATGCGGAGGACCTGGCCTGGGGGTGGATGCTGCTGCTCTACAATCTGGCCCTCATCGACGCCATCATCCTGCCCCTCAGCGTGGCGGTGCTGGCCAGCCGCAGCTGCGAACTGGAGCACAAGGGCGGCACCTGGAAGCTGCTGGAGACCATGGCAGCCCCGGGCAGGCTGTATGCCGCCAAGCTGGCCTGGGGCGCTCTGGTGTTGGCCGCCCTGTTGGTGGTCCGCACCGGCATTTTTGCAGCCATGGGGATGGCCCTCCATTTTCCCGGGACGGTTCCCTGGGTGCGGTTTGGGGTGTTCACCCTCATCTCCTGGGCGGTGTCCATGATGGTCTACGCTTTGCAGCAGGGGCTGTCTTTGTACTACGCCAACCAGGCGGTGGCCTTGGTATGTGGGGTAGCGGGCAGCTTTCTTGGGATCTTGTCCATGCTCTTTCCGCCGGCCCTGGTCCGCTTTGTGCCCTGGGGCTATTACGGGCTGCTGGCCCTGGTGCGGATGGACTGGAACGAGGCCACTCATGTGACCCGCTTTTTCTGGAAGTGGCCCGCGCCCGCCGACCTCATTCTTCTCTGTGTGTGGGCCGCAGCCTTTCTGCTGGCGGGCCGGGCCCTGTTTGTGAAAAAGGAGGTGTGACCATGCTGCTGCGTTGTTTGCGGGCGGAACTGGGCAAATTCCGCCGTGCTCCGGTATGGCTGGCCTTTGTGGTGCTCCCGGTGGTGCCTGCCATCCTGGGCACGGCCAACTATCTGGGTAATATCGAGGTGCTGGACAATGCCTGGTACAGTCTGTGGAGCCAGCACACCCTGTTTTCCTCCCTGTTTTTTCTGCCGGCTTTACTGGGGGTGTTCTGCGCCTGGCAGTGGCGGCTGGAGCAGGCCGGCCACAACTGGAACAGCTTTTTCACCGCGCCGGTGCCGCTGGCCGACCTGTGCCTGGCCAAGCTGATCCTGGCCGCCGGGACGTCGGTGCTGGCCCAGGGGTGCATCGGCGGGCTATTCGTCCTCAGCGGCAAGCTGGTGGGCCTGCCCGGCCCACTGCCCCCCGAGCTGCCTGGGTGGCTGTTCTGCGGGGCGGTGGGGAGCATATCGGTCTGCGCGGTGCAGCTGTTCGTCAGTCTGGCGGTGCGGACGTTCGCCCCGCCGGTGGCCTTCGGCCTGGCAGGGGGCATCCTGGGCCTTTTGTGCACCGCCAAAGGGTGGGGGTATCTGTTTCCTTACGCGCTGCTCTGTCTGGGGATGCGGGCCAACAACCCCACCATGGAGCTGGACCTGGCGCCCTTTTTTCTGTCGGCCCTATTCTACACCGCGGCTTTTACGGCTCTTTCGGTCTGGCTGGCGCAAAAGCAAGACGCAGCGGCGGAGTGAGAGCGGCTTGGCCGATGAGTTCAACGATGGCATACAACAGTCAAAAGGCGGAGCGCCCGGTAGGATGCTCTGCCTTTGTACTTTCTTAGGCAGCCTTTTCTTCTTTTGGCTCCTGCGGGCGTCGTGCAAGCCAAGCCTCAAAAGCCCTTTGGTTTTCCTCGATTTCAAAAAATGCCTGGATCCCGGGCAGAAATGTCCGGGCCAGGC
>HHCFJ05603__coassemble_900_pt1 | contig 11431 bp, 14 predicted proteins | sample HHCFJ05603__metabat2_low_PE_003 | metagenome-assembled genome bin HHCFJ05603 | reverse complement strand
CCTGTATGTGTCCCGTCCATCCGCGCATGTCGGCTGGACGGGACTTTTTTGACAGGCTGGCTCCTGCTTTTTATTTTGCCGCCAGGGCGGCCTTTCAGATGCAGCAGGGGTCGCCGTTTTTCTGTTCCCGCTCCTGCTGTTCCCGCTCCCGCTGCATCCGCAGCTCGTGCAGGGCTTTTGCCCGCTCTTCCCGCTGGATGCGCAGCTGCATCTCGTGCTTTTGCACCTTATCGTAAAAGGTGCTGCGGGGCAGGCCGCAGGCCTTTGCCGCCTCCCGAATGGTCATCCGCTTGGCCTTCCAGGCTTCGTATGCGGTCCAGAAATTTTCGGGCAGGGGGCGCGGGTCCCGGCCGAACTGCACCCCCCGGGCCTTGGCCGCCGCGATGCCCTCGGCCTGGCGCTGGCGGATATTGGTGCGCTCGTTTTCCGCCACAAAGGACAGCACCTGCAGCACGATGTCCGCCAAAAAAGCCCCCATCAGGTCCCGGCCGCGGCGGGTGTCCAGCAGGGGCATATCCAGCACCACGATGTCAATGTTTTTGTCCTTGGTCAACAGGCGCCACTGTTCCAGCACTTCTTCGTAGTCCCGGCCCAGGCGGTCGATGCTCTTGATGTAGAGCAGGTCGTCCCGCTTGAGGCGCCGGAGCAGCTTTTTGTATTTGGGGCGGTCAAAATCCTTGCCGGACTGCTTGTCGATGAAGATATTCTTCTCGGGGATGCCCGCTTTCCGCAGGGCGATCCGCTGGCGGTCCTCATTTTGCTCCCGGGTGCTGACCCGGATATAGCCGTACACCATCCTTGTTCCCTCCTGGCCGTGCGTTTTTATGCTGCCAGTATAACGCCGCCGGGCGGCGGAGGGAAGTCCGTTCTTTTCCGCCGAAGCGAAAACCGGCCCGCCATGCAGCAGCACAGCGGGCCGGTTCGATCGCTCATCTGAATCGGGAAAACCAAGGGCAGACGGTCACAGGGCCTTGCCGGCGGCCTCCACCACATGGGCTGCCAGCACCGACGTGGTCATGGCCCCCACGCCGCCGGGCACCGGGGTGATGGCGGCGGCGGCCGGCTCGGCCTCGGCAAAGCGGACGTCGCCGCAGAGTTTGCCGTCTGCGCCGGTGTGGATGCCCACATCCACCACCACCTGCCCCGGGGCGACGCATTCCGCCCCGATCGCCTCCCGGCGGCCCATGGCCACCACCAGGATCTCGGCCTGGCGGCAGAGGGCCGGCAGGTCCCGCGTGCGGGAATGGCAGAGGGTGACGGTGGCGTTCCTGCGCTCCAGCAGCATGGCAACGGGCTTGCCCACCACCAGACTGCGGCCCACCACAGCGACCCGTTTGCCTTCCAGAGGGATGCCGTAATGGTCCAGGATCTCGATGCAGGCCTGGGCGGTGCAGGGGGCATAGCCCACCCCGCTGCCGGTGAACACCCCGGCCAGGGAGGCGTCGGTGATGCCGTCCACGTCCTTTTCGGGGGCGATGGCAGCCCGCACCGCCCGGTCGTCCATCTGGGCGGGCAAAGGCCGGAACAACAGGCAGCCATGGATGGTGCGGTCCCGGTTGATCTGATCCAGGACTTCCAGCAGCTGGGCCTGTCCGGCGCCGGCGTCCAGCTGGAAGGGCCGCACCCCGATCCCCAGCTTGCCGCACCGGGCCAGGACTCCCCGCTCGTAGGCCAGGTCGTCCTCCCGGGCGCCCACCCGCACCACCGCCAGGGTGGGTGTGACCCCTCCGGCGGTCAGGGCGGCGGCGCGGGCCGCGGTCTTTTCGTTTAAAGCGGCGGCCGCCGGGCCGCCTTTCAACAGCAGTGCGCTCATCTCAGTTCCCTCCCAGACGGTGGCAGACTTTGGCGTAGACCGCCTCGGCCCGGGGCAGGTATTCCGCCCGCAGGGCTTCGGCCCGGGCGTCCAGGGCGGCGGCACGGCCACGATCCGCCATCAGGCGGGTGTTTACCGCCACGTTCAGGCCCGCGGCCTCCAGGGCAGCCCGGCAGAACACCGCGCCGCACCCGGCGTCCGACACCGCCAGCACGCTGCCCTTGGCCTCGTATTCTTCCAGCAGGGCGATGGCCTCGCCGCAGGCCTCCATGATCTCCAGCGGCACCGCGGCGGCGGCCTCCAGCGCCCGGGCCATGACGGCGGGGCGGTCGGGGTCGTCCTTGGGGATGCCGTAGGCTTTGGCCAGGGGAGCAAAGGCGGCGGCGTCCGCCTCCACCAGCCCCTCCAGCCGGGCGCGGAGGGCGGCGGCTTTCTGGTTCAGGGCCAGGATGTCCCCCTCGACGGCGGCGTATTTGGGCTTGCCCGCCGTCAGGCAGCCCACCATGTTGCCCAGGGCGGCCCCCACCGCCCCCACCAGAGCGGCCGCGCCGCCGCCGCCCGGTGTGGCGGATCGGGAGGCCAGCTCGCCCAAAAAGTCCTTGCAGGTTTTGTCCATCATTTCCATTGGTAGACCCCCTTTTCTGTGATGATCCCATCCAAACGGACGTCCAGCGGCCCCGCCGCCACGGCGTCCACCTTCTGCGCCTCGTAGGCGATGCCATAGACCGCCGCCCGGGCGCACCGCGGCAGGAACCGGTCGTAATAGCCCTTGCCCATCCCCACCCGGCGGCCCGCCGCATCAAAGGCGGTGCAGGGCGTCAGGACAAGGTCCAGCCCATCGGGCGGCAGGATGCGGGCCCGGGCCAGGACCGGCGTCCGGATGCCGTAGGCTCCCGCCTCCCAGCCGTCCACCGGGGCGGGCAGGGCCGCCGTCAGAGTGCAGCCCTCGCCGCAGACCGGATAGGCCACCTGCTTGCCGCAGCCTTCCAGCAGGGCGGACAGGTCCGGCTCCCCGCCAAAGGCGGCATAGGCCAGCACCCGCCCCGCCTGCCGCCACGCGGCCAGGGAAGCCACCCGGGCGCAGATGGCCGCGTCGGCCGCCCGCCGCGCCGCCGGCTCCAGTGCCTGCCGCGCCGCAATGCCCTGCCGCCGCTGGGCGGCTTTGGCGCGGGCGAGGTTTTCTTCAGTCGTCAAAATAAAACAGCTCCTCGAACTTTTTGTCCAGCGCGATGCAGAGGATCAGGGCCAGTTTGGCGGTGGGGTTGAACTGCCCCGTCTCGATCGAGCTGATGGTGTTGCGGGAGACGCCCACCATGGCGGCCAGCTGCGCCTGGGACAGCCCCGCCGCGGTGCGCGTCTCCTTCAGACGGTTTTTGAGCACAAGCTCTGCCTTCATGGTACGCCTCCTTACAGCCCCATCAAAAACCGCGCCGTAAAGGCCAAAAATCCAACCAGACAGCACAGGCCCCCCACCAGGTTGGCCCGGGTTTTCAACCGCGCATACATCCACAGGTGGACAAAAGCGGCGTAGCCGGTGGCGATGGCGGGCAGCTCCCAGGCGTCCACTTCGGGCAGGGCCAGCCGGTCGGCCTGGAACACCCGCGCCAGCCAAAAGAAGGCGCACAGCGCCACCACCGCCAGGGCGCTGCGGGTCATGATGCGGCCCTGGATGCGCTCCTCGTATTCGCCGTTGCCCTCTTTGCGGGCTTTTTGCAGGATGTCCTCTTTTTTCATGGTACGCACCTCCCGACGAACTGACAAGTTTTATTTGCATACAGTATAACACAGACAAGTGTACTTGTCAACACAGGAACGCAAAAAAGCCCCCGCACCGGCGGAGGCTTTTGCGTTTAGGTCAGACGCCCAGCCCGGCCACGACGGCCAGGACTGCGGAGGCGACGCCCTGCAGGATCACCCAGCGGAGCACCACCTGCTCGTCGCTCCAGCCCAGACGCTTGCGGGCGTGGTCGTGGAGGGGGGTCAGGGTGTTTTTCAGCACGCTGATGTGCAAAAAGCGCTTGAGGCTGATCTTGACGATGCCCAGGCTGCCGTCCACGATGAACACCGCCGCCGCCAGCAGGAAGGCGAAGGGGTGGGCCGACTTGAGGGCCAGCAGCGCCAGGAAAAAGCCCATGGCGCGGCTGCCGGCGTCCCCCATCAGGACGGTGGAGGGCTTGGCGTTGACCCACAGGTAGGCCAGCAGCGCCCCCACGAACACCGCCGTGGCGGTGACGTAGCTGGCCAGCTGCTCGGCGTACAGCAAAGCGAAGGTGCCCATGCTGACCACCGCCAGGCTGGCGGACAGACCGTCCACGCCGTCGGTGCAGTTGACCACGTTGATGCTGGCCCAGATCAGGATGACGATCAGCAGCAGGTAGACCGGGTAGGGCAGCACAAAATACCAGTGCAGGAACCGCACCCCGCAGCCGTTGAAGTTCAGGTAGGTGACGCCGGCCACCAGGGCAATGACAAAGTCGATCAGGCCCTTTTTGTACTCGTTCCAGGCGGTGTCGGAGGCATCGTCCAGGTAGCCCGACAGCATGGAGGCGATGAGCAGCACCATATAGATGACCGTTTCCAGGTGGAACGGCATGAACGCCAGCGCCACCAGCACCACGCACAGCACAAAGATCAGCCCCGCGCCCCGGGCTTTGCCCTTGGACAGGGCGCCGTCCACGGCGAAGGCGCGGCCATGATCCTGGGGCAGCCGGCCGCGGAACAGGTTGGTCAGCAGCGCCGTGAGCACGAACGCCAGCAGAAACGCCAGCGCATCCACGCCGCGCTGGCCCAATACGGACAAGAGAATTGAAACCATGTTTGCTTCCTCATTTCCCATTTTTATAATCCTTTTCTCTACAGAGGAAGTGTACCATGTCCGGCCAAAAAAATCAATCGTATAAACTACTATAAGCGGGACAAGAGGATTTTGTGCATGGGGAGACTGACAGGCCCAAAAAAGGGGCGGGCCTTTCGGCCCGCCCCGGTAAACTGGGTCTGCACACCCAGCTGGTTCTTTTTTGGTGCGGCAAACTACAAACGTAAATTTGTAATAAACCTTTGGTGCTATACTAAGCGCTTAGTATATTGCGCAGGGATAGCGTCAACAATGATGCGGCCAACGCATAGCCCTGCATGGGTCTACATCATACGACCGTAGTTGTAATACGTATTATCTGCAAAAAGATTAGACGGTAACAGTCTCAACAGTGCAATCAACGGTGATGACGATTGCAGCGTAGTAGTTGGTCGTGCCATTCAGCTTGGTGACCTGGGTCATGCTGACATTGCCAGTGTAACTAAATGCAGCATAATCATCGCCAACAGTTTTGCCATCAGACCAATCATTCACCAAGTTACCCAGCAGGTTGTTAACAAAATCAACCACCTGATTCTCAGCGGCGGTCTCAGAGTAATTATCAGCAGTCTTAATCACTGCAACACCAATAACCTGCTCACCGTTATCATCAATGGTAGAAGTACCCGGGTTCAATACATCCCTAGCATTAGAAGTATTAATCGCCTTGCTACCGTCGATCATACTCACAATCTTGCCGCGAACATCAGAAGCATCTGCATCCTCGCCAGCAGCAGCCAGAGCACGAGTCAGCTGGCTATCCAGAGTGGTGTCGGCAGTGAAGTTGATCTTCACATCGTTATCGGCATCCTGGCCGTTGTTGACAGCGGCAACAATGCCAGTAGCGGGCACCTGCTCCTCGCCATTCTGGCCACCATTGCCAGAATTGTTGGAGCAACCAGCCAGCATACTGACGGCCATAACGCCGGACAGAGCCAGAGCCAAAACCTTATTCAGTTTCATTTGGAAATTTCCTCCTTGTTGTTGTTTGTAACTCGCACCAAAACATTTGGGGAACAGGTCACCATCCCCGTTCCTTGTGCATAGTTTAACACAACAGTATTTCCTTTGTCAAGGCAGAAGTGCCAAAAGATGGAAGAAAAGGAAAATTTACACAAAATCAAACGTGGCTGCGAAACTAAACTTTGGTCCATTGTGAGAGGGGCGCAAAAAACCCGCCGTACGGGTCACCCCATACGGCGGGTTTATCAGGCTTTGAAACGTGGACCTTCGTTCCTTGGCCCTGCTTGACACCAAAAAGCCCCCAACGTCGCACCGTCAGGGGCTTTCTCCTCACGAAAAGGAATTAGGGTCAATGAGAGAAACTATTACTGTTTTTCAGTAGCAGTCTGCTCAATAGCGACACCAATAACCCATGCTTCGGCATCCTCAGCGTCAGCCGCAGAGCTGGCAGTGGGGATCGTTACCTTATAGGCGGCAACGTTGCCTTCGTAGGTATTATCGTAGTCATCGTCATCATCACCAGTAGCACCCGGCAGGTCGATAGTTGCCAGCGAATCTTTGACTTCAGTAGCAACCTCATCGAGGGTGTTATAGTCATCATTGTTCGCATTGAACACATAGACCTTAACATAAGTGCCGCTTTCCTCTGCAACACCCCACTCAGCACCTGTGCTGAGCGTGCCGTATTCGGTCATCGTCTCAACGGTGGTGGTCAGGTTTGCAGGGAAATTCTCACCAGTTGCCGAATTAGCCGTCTGCTCGGTCACAACATTTGCAATCGTGCGGATAGCGTTCTTCAGCTCCGAGTCATTGCTACGGTAACGGATAACCTTTGCGGTTTCGTCATCGAGCTTGCCGTTCAGCGTGTTGGCAAAGGAGCTGCTCTGATCACCTGCACCAAAGATGCCAGAGCCACCGCCAATGCCGCAAGCAGTCAGCATGCTGACTGCCAGGACGCCGGACAGCGCCAGGGAAAGAATGCGTTTGAGTTTCATTGGACCTTGTTTACCTCCTTTAGAAGATAAATTTGCCTGGGGTAACCTGTTTCGAGTCTTGGACCTTGCGGGATAAGGACGGCCCCTACCCCGTCTAGTCATATGATAGTACAAATTCCTCCATTTGTCAATCACACCATTTTTCACCAGGGGGTTTGCTCACAAATTTTACTTTTTTCAAAAATAAGCGCCCTTGCCTTTCGGCAAAGGCGCTTTGGGCTGCCATGGCTTTTGTTCCGTAAGCAAAAAGGGCGTTTGCAACGGTTTTTTGAGTCCTTTTTGAGCCTGGACGGAAAAAATTTCACGCCCTTTTTCTTGTAAATTTTTTGTTGCGTCAGGTTTTGTGCTCTTCTTTGGCGGTCTGTTCGATGCCGATGCCCACCACCCACGCCGCATTCTGGTCGCCGTAGGCCTGCTGCACGCTCACCGAATAGGTGTATGTATAGGTGTAGTAGCTGTCGATCACCACCTGGCGGCTCTTGGTGGCAAGCTCCGCCTCCATCTCCTCGATCTGGACCAGCGCCGCCCGGGCCACCTCGTCCTCCGGCCACTCGCCGGGATAGATGAACAGCCGGGACATCCGGGTCACCCCCGGCGTGATGGGCGCGCTTTTGGGGTTGTATTTCTGGGTGCTGGACTCTTCCCGCAGCTTCTCGGACAGGGTGCCGGTGTCCTCCTGGTTGGTCAGGCTGGGGACGCTGCCGTTCTTGATCAGGTAGGTGGCCGCCGCCGCAGTGCCCGCGCCCAGCTGGCTGTCGGTGGTGTCGATCTCCTGTTCCTCCGCCATGTCGGCCACCAGGTTCGCGGTGGAGGACATGGGGCGCGTCCCGATCTGCTTGGGCTGCACCGTACAGCCTGTCAGCACCACCATCGCCAGCCCGGCGGCCAGCACCAGCAGCTTTTTCCTGATCTTGCGCAATGCGCACACCCCCTTCCCGGCCGTATCGTCACACCGGCCCATTCTTGATTTTATTTTACACCGAACAGGCAGGTTTTGTCAACCTTTCCCATTTCGGAAAAATCGCGGCGGGCTTTTCTCCCCCGCTTTTCCGTCCAGCCCCGGCGCGCCGGCGGGCCGGCTCATTTTGCTCTTGATTTTGCCTGTGATTCAGGGTAATATAGTTTTAAACCCTATAAAGGTATCAAGGAGGAATGGGAAATGAAAACGATAGGCTTTATTGGCTGCGGCAACATGGGCGGAGCCATGGCCCGGGCGGTCTGCCGGGTGGCGGACCCCGCCGGCGTGGTGCTGGCCAACCGCACCCCCGCCAAGGCCCAGGCGCTGGCCCAGGCGCTGGGCTGCCGCACCGGCTCCAACGAGGACGCCGCCGGCTGCGGCCTGGTCTTTCTGGGGGTCAAGCCCCAGATGATGGCCGGGATGCTGGCCCCCCTGCAGCCTTTGTTTGCCGCCCGGGCAGCCCGGGGCGAGCGGTTTGTCCTGTGCACCATGGCCGCCGGCCTGACCATGGACCAGATCCGCCGGATGGCCGGCGGGGATTACCCGGTCGTCCGCATCAATCCCAACATCCCCTCCGCCTATGGCGAAGGGATGATCCCCTACTGCACCCTGGGCGTCACCCCGGAGGAAGAAGCCGCCTTCTGCCAGCTGATGGCCGGGGCCGGCCGGGCCGACCCCATTGCGGAAAACCTGATCGACGCCGCCAGCTGCGTGTCGGGCTGCGGGCCGGCCTGGGCCTGCCAGTTCATCGAGGCACTGGCCGACGGCGGCGTGGCCTGCGGCCTGCCCCGGGCCAAGGCCCAGCAGTACGCCGCCCAGATGGTGCTGGGCACCGCCAAAATGCTGCTGGAGACCGGCGGCCACCCCGGCGCCATGAAGGACGCCGTCTGCAGCCCCGGCGGCACCACCATCCAGGGGGTGCGCGTGCTGGAGGAGCGGGGCTTCCGCGGGGCTGCCATGGACGCCGTCCTGGCCGCCTACGACAAGACCTGCAAGCTGCGGGAGGGCTGAGGGAATGCGCATCGTCGTCAAGGTCGGCACATCGACCCTCACCTACCCCACCGGCCGGCTGAACATCCGCCGCACCGAAGAGCTGGTCAAGGTGCTCAGCGACCTGAAAAACGCCGGGCACCAGGTGATCCTGGTGTCCTCGGGCGCCATCGGCATGGGGGTGGGCAAGCTGTCCCTGCCCAGCCGCCCCGCCGACATGGCGGGCAAGCAGGCCTGCGCCGCCGTGGGCCAGTGCGAACTGATGTATACATACGACCGGCTGTTTGCCGATTACAACCACACCGTGGCCCAGATCCTGCTCACCGGCGTGGACGTGGAGCACACCGAGCGCCGCCAGAACTTTGAGAACACCCTCTACCGCCTGCTGGAGCTGGGCGCCCTGCCCATCATCAACGAAAACGACACCGTGTCCACCATGGAGATCGCCTCCATCGGCGACAACGACACCCTTGCGGCCATTGTGGCCTGCTGCGCCCGGGCGGACCTGCTGGTCCTGCTCAGCGACATCGACGGGCTGTACACCGCCAACCCCCGCACCCACCCCGACGCCAGGCTGATCCCCCTGGTCCGCGAGGTCACCCCCGAGATCCTGGGGATGTCGGACGGGGCGGGCTCGGCCCTGGGCACCGGCGGCATGGCCACCAAGCTGCGGGCCGCCCAGATGGTCACCGCCGACGGGGTGGATATGGTCATCGCCAACGGCGCCCACCCCGAACTGCTGTATAAGATCGCCGAGGGCGAGCCCGCAGGCACACGGTTTGCGGCCCGGCTCCGGCATCATGGAAAGGAGGCCGCCCTATGACCACCCAACAGATCCTGACCGCCGCCCGCGACGCCAGGCGGGCCGTCGGCGTTTCCGGCACCGAACAGCGCAACCGCGCCCTGCTGGGCATGGCCGCCGCCCTGGAGGATGCCGCCAGCCGCGCGGCCATTCTGGAGGCCAACGCCGCCGACCTGGACGCCGCCCGGGGGCACATCTCGGAAGTGATGCTGGACCGTCTGGCCCTGAACGACAAGCGCCTGGACGGCATGGCCCAGGGCATCCGGGAGGTGGCCGCCCTGCCCGACCCGGTGGGGGCGGTGCTGCGCCGCATCGAGCGGCCCAACGGCCTGGTGATCGAAAAGACCGCCGTGCCCATGGGGGTCATCGCCATCATCTACGAGAGCCGCCCCAACGTCACCAGCGACGCGGCAGCCCTGGCCCTCAAGAGCGGCAGCGCCTGCGTGCTGCGCTGCGGCAAGGAGGCCTGGCGGAGCAGCAAGGCCATCGTGGACGCCCTGCGCCAGGGGGTGACGGCCGCCGGCCTGCCCGCCGACGCCGTCAGCCTGATCGAGGACACCACCCGCGCCTCCTCCTACGCCCTGATGGAGGCGGTGGGCTACGTGGACCTGCTGATCCCCCGGGGCGGCGCGGGGCTGATCCGCGCCTGTGTCGAGAACGCCAAGGTGCCCTGCATCCAGACCGGCACCGGCATCTGCCACATCTACGTGGACGACACCGCCGACCAGGACAAGGCCCTGGACATCATCGAGAACGCCAAGGCCAGCCGCCCCAGCGTCTGCAACGCCGAGGAGGTCTGCCTGGTCCATAAAGACATCGCGGCGGCATTCCTGCCCAGGCTGGCCCAGCGCCTCGGCCCCGACCGCGCAGCCCGCGGCCTCCACCCGGTGGAGCTGCGGCTGGACGAGCGGGCCGCCGCCCTCATCCCCGGCGTCCCCGCCGGCCCCCAGGACTTCGACACCGAGTTCCTCGACTACATCCTGGCGGTGGGGGTGGTGGACAGTGTGGAGGACGCGGTGGAGCACATCGCCGCCCACTCCACCGGCCACAGCGACGCCATCCTCAGCCAAACGGCAAGCCACATCGAGCGGTTCACCGCGGCAGTGGACAGCGCGGCGGTCTACGTCAACTGCTCCACCCGCTTCACCGACGGGGGCGAGTTCGGCCTGGGGTGCGAGATGGGCATCTCCACCCAGAAGCTGCACGCCCGCGGCCCCATGGGCCTGGCCGAGCTGTGCACCTACAAGTACATCATCCGGGGCGACGGCCAGATCCGCGTGTAATGCAGCCTCTATGCCCCATGGGCCTGGCCGAGCTGTGCACCTACAAGTACATCATCCGGGGCGACGGCCAGATCCGCGTGTAATGCAGCCTCTATTATAATAAGGTATAGCGGGACGGTTTTTCCGCCCTGCACCGGCAGCAAAAGAGCCGTGGAGCGGCAAACTCCACGGCTTCTGTTTTTGTCTTGTTCAGTCCTCCGCATAGAGATAGCCGGAAGTGGATACGACATTCTCCGCCTGTTCCAGCTTTTCCGCAATGCTGGCAGGCAGCGAGGGCGCCTGCCCCGCCTGTGCATCGCCGGCTCCTTTTTCAGCCCGGCACCCGCACAGCAGGCAGGCCAAGATGATCCACAAGGAGAGCACAAACATCATCTTTCGTTTCAAAAAGCCCGCCTCCTTTTAATAAGCTGTGACTAACTACAGCATCATTATCCCTCATGTGCGGCTTTTTGTCAAGGCCCCTCTCCCCCACACAGAAAAGAGCCGTGGAGCGGCGAACTCCACGGCTCTTTTATCGCGTTTCAGTGGGAGAAGGCTCAGGCCTCTTCCAGGCCGGCCATCTGCTTGATGGCCTTGATGGCAAAGGTCATGGTGCGGCCCATGGCCACGCCCGCCATCAGGCAGGGGTAGTTGTTGGCAAAGAAGCTGCCGGACATATCGCCGGTGACGTACAGGCCGGGCATGGGCTGGTTGTTGGTGTCCAGAGCCTGGCCCTTTTCGTTGATGGCGATGCCCTGCTCGGTGGTCAGCAGCGAAGCGCCCAGCCAGCAGCC
>HHCFJ05603__coassemble_837_pt1 | contig 12317 bp, 9 predicted proteins | sample HHCFJ05603__metabat2_low_PE_003 | metagenome-assembled genome bin HHCFJ05603 | reverse complement strand
AACCAGACCCCCGACGGCTTCGAGCTGGGGGTCCACATCGCCGACGTCTCCCACTATGTCAAGCCCGGCACCGCCCTGGACAACGAGGCCTTTGAGCGGGCCACCAGCGTATACTACGCCGACCAGGTGGTGCCCATGCTGCCCAAGCAGCTGTCCAACGGCATCTGCAGCCTGAACGAAGGCGAGCTGCGCCTTGCGTTCTCCTGCCTGATGCACCTGGACAAGGAGGGCAAGCTCATCAACTACAAGTTCGTCAAGTCGGTCATCCGCAGCCGGGTCAAGGGCGTGTACAGCGAGATCAACGCCCTGCTGGCCGGCACCGCCGACACCGAGACCCAGTACAAGTACGCCGAGGTGGCCGCCCAGCTGCCCGCCATGAAGGCCCTGTACACCCTGCGGGCCGGCCTGCGCCGGGAGCGGGGCTGCATGGACATCGAGAGCGGCGAGGTCAAGCTGATCCTGGATGAGAACGGCCGCTGCATCGACGTGAAAAAGCGGGTGCAGGGCGAAAGCGAGGCCATGATCGAGGAGTTCATGCTGCTGGCCAACCAGTGCGCGGCCCACTTTGCCCGCACCAAACAGATCCCCTTTGTCTACCGCGTCCACGAGGAGCCGGGCAGCGAAAAGCTGGAGCGCCTGCACGCCCTGCTCAAGGCCTGCGGCATCAACGACCACTTTGCCAAGGAGGTGCCCCAGCCCAAGGAGCTGAGCGCCATCCTGGAAGGGGTCCGCGGCACCCCCTACGAAAAGATCATCCACACCGGCCTGCTGCGGTGCATGTCCAAGGCGGAGTACCAGCCGGCGCCCAAGGGCCACTACGGCCTGGTGCTGAAGGATTACGCCCACTTCACCAGCCCCATCCGCCGCTACCCCGACCTGGCCATCCACCGCATCCTGACCGCCCTGCTGGGCGGCATGGACAAGGAGACCATCCTTGCCCGGTACACCGACTTTGCGGAGAAGGTCAGCAAGCAGTCCAGCGCGCAGGAAGTGGTGGCCATGCAGATCGAGCGCAAGGCCGAGGACTGCTACAAGGCCGAGTATGCCCGCGCTCACATCGGCGAGCACCGGGCCGGCATCATCTCGGGCGTCACCCAGCGGGGCGTCTTTGTGGAGCTGGACAACGGCGTGGAGGGCTTTGTGCCGGTGGCCAGCCTGACCCCCACCGGGGCCCTGCTGACCGAGGGCGTCCGCCTGGCCGACCCCGTCTCGGGCAAGCAGTGGAGCCTGGGCGACAGCCTGATGATCACCATTGTCCGGGCCGACGTCAACCTGGGCAAGATCGACTTCGAGGCCACTGCCTCCAACGCATAAAACCGACCCCACAGGGGGCTGCTGCTGAACGTCCGTTTGGCAGCGGCCCTCTTTTATTGTACAGGGGTCCGCCCCGCCGGCCGTCAACCGCTGCGGGTCGTGAGCGAAACAACCCCTGTATTACAAGTATGCTTTCAGAAAAAAGTTTTTTCTCCCTGCCTCCTGCCTTTGTTTTGTTTTTCGTATGAACGGCGTAAAATCTTTCCCATTTTTTAGCGAACCTGCCCAAGATATTTTCTTTTATCCGCTCAAAAAGTCAGATTTTGACTGTTTGGGTCTTGTTTTAGGCCGGTTTTTGTGCTATTGTTATGGTGATGGTGCAGCGGGGTCGTGGCATCCCGCTGCACAGGGTAAAAACCACATTCCTGTCAATAGAATGAGGAGGACGTTTCGATGAAAAGCTATATTTCGCGCCGTAATTTCCTGAAAGCGGCCGGCGCTTTGACCGGCGCAGCCGCCGCCCTGGGCATTACCGCCGCCCCCGTCAGTGCGGACGGCCTGTTCTATCCCCCGATCGCGCCTGAAAAACACCCCATCACCATCCTGTACACCAACGACGTACACACCTACATCGACAACGAGGCTCCGGAGCTGACCTACGCCTCCATCGAGGCCCTCAAGAAGAGCTACGAGGACGCCGGCATGGACGTCCTGCTGCTGGACGCCGGCGACCACATCCAGGGCACCGCCTATGGCGCCATGGACAAGGGCGCCTCCATCATCAAGCTGATGAACTCCGCCGGCTATGACCTGGCCACTCTGGGCAACCACGAGTTCGACTACGGCATGGACCGCATCCTGGAGATCGTCAACGAGGAGGCCAACTTCCCCTACATCAGCTGCAACTTCAAGGACCTGCGCACCGGCAAAAAGGTGCTGCCCGCCATCAAGTACTTCTTCCGCGGCGGCCGCATCCTGGCCTTCATCGGTGTGACCACCCCCGAGACCATCACCAAGTCCACCCCCGCCTACTTCATGGACGCCGGCCAGAACGAGTACATCTACGGCATCGACGGCGGCGACGACGGCCAGGAGCTCTACGACGCCGTCCAGAAGGCCATCGACGAGGCATGGCTGTACGCCGACTTTGTCATCGGCCTGGGCCACCTGGGCGTGGACGGCTCCTCCTCGCCCTGGACCAGCCGTGAGGTCATCCAGCACACCGTCGGCTTCAATGCGTTCATCGACGGCCACTCCCACACCGAGATGCCTGGCGAGACCGTCCGCGACGCCGAGGGCAACCCCGTCGTCCTGACCCAGACCGGCTGCTATCTGGGCAACGTGGGCCGCATGACCATCGACACCGACCGCAACTTCACCACCGAGCTGATCTCCTCCAGCAACGTCAACCCCTTCAACGAGACCCTGATCCTCCAGACCGACTGGATCAACGCGGTGGACAACATGCTGGGCGAGAAGATCGCCGAGAGCCCCATCAACTTCTACATCAACGACCCCGTCACCGGCGACCGCCTCATCCGCTCGCAGGAGACCAACATGGGCGACCTGGTGGCCGACGGCATCTACGCCTACTTCAACGAGATCGAGCAGCTCAACTGTGACATCGCCATCATGAACGGCGGCGGCATCCGCTCCGACATCCCCGCCGGCGACTGGACCTATATGTCCTGCAAGACGGTCAGCCCCTTCGGCAACGTGGCCTGCCTGATGTCGGTCACCGGCGCCCAGATCCAGAACGCTCTGGAGTTCGGCGCACGGTATGCCGGTTCAGGCCAGGAGAACGGCGGCTTCCTGCAGGTGGCCGGCGCGACCTACGAGATCCACACCGACATCCCCAACACCGTCCAGACCGACGACCAGGGCGTCTGGAGCGGCCCCGCCACCGGCACGCCCCGCGTCCAGAACGTCAAGATCTACAACAAGGCCACCGGCGCTTACGAGCCCCTTGACCCCAACCGTACCTACAACATGGCCGGCATGAACTACACCCTGCGCAGCCTGGGCGATGGCTTTGCCATGTTCGATGGCGCCACCCTGGTCAAGGACTACGTGTCCGAGGACTACCTGGTCCTGTCCAGCTACGCCATGCTGTTCGACGGCACCGTCATGACCAGCGCCAACAGCCCCCTGGCTGACTACCCCGGCTACCTGCTGGACTACGAGAACCCCTACGGCGCGGGCCGCATCACCCTCTTCTGATGAAGCAGCGCCCTCCCCTCCCGGTTTTCTAAGACGATAAAAAATCCCATCCGGCGGATGCCTGCCGGATGGGATTTTTGTTTTAGAAAAGATTCTGGGGAAACCGGCCCGTCATAGAGTGAACTGCACCGCGCAGTAGGCCGCGTAAAGGGCCAGCAGGGTCACGCCCTGCCAGCGGTAGAGCCGGCCTTTCCACAAGGGCGGCGCCACCAGCAGGACCATCACCAGAAACGCCACCGGCAGGTCCAGCACCAGCGAGGCGTTGTAACCGGCCAGGGTGGAGCCCTCCGGCAGGCCGAAGGGGGCCAGCGCCACCGAGACGCCGTTCACCAGCACCAGATTGAACAGGTTGGCGCCGATGACGTTGCCCAGGGACAGAGCCCCGTGGCCCTTGACCAGGGAGGTGATGGCGGTGACCAGCTCGGGCAGCGAGGTGCCCAGGGCCACCACCGTGAGGGCGATGACCGATTCCGGCACGCCCAGCCCTGCGGCGATGACCACACCGTTGTCCACCATCAGGTTGGCGCCCAGGGCGATGAGGGCGGCGGACAGGACCAGCCGCACCAGCTCCACCGCCAGGCTTCCGCCGGCGCTCTCCTCTGCCGCCTCACCGGACGCGGGGGCCGCCGGGGCGCGCCGGGCGGCGGCGACCTGCGCCGCCATATAGGCCGCGAACATCGCCAGCAGGACGATGCCCACCCACCGGCTGAACATCCCGGTGGTGTACGCCACCGCCGCGTAAAAGACCTCCGCCACAAAGAAGAAGCCCACCGGCAGCCGCAGGGCGGCGGCGTCCGCCTTGCCGGGCCGGACCGCAATGGTGACCGCCGCCACCAGCGCCGCATTGCAGATGATGGAGCCGATGGCGTTGCCATAGGCGATCTCCCCATGGCCGCCCACGGCCGAGGCCGCCGAGATCATCACCTCGGGCAGGGTGGTGCCCACCGACACCACCGTGGCCCCGATCAGCAGGTCGGGCAGGCGGAACCGCCGGGCGATCCCCACCGCTCCATCCACGAACCAGTCGCCGCCCTTGACCAGGCAGAGCAGCCCTACACAGAATAATAAAACAGCCGTCAGCATTGCGTCGCCTCCTTGTGTCTCATGGCCGGCGCAACCCGGCCCGTTCTCTTACGTTTTCTTTGCGTTGGGGTAGATCCGGGCCATCCGCTCGTCGGGGAAGTGGTCGTCCAGGAACACGTCCAGCGCGTTGGCCGGCGGCTCGCCCTCCGAGCGGGCGTCGCTGCGGATCAGGGCCAGCCCCGACACCGCCATGTTCACCACCATGAACACCCCGACCAGCACGGTCAGCCAGCGGCCGGTGTGCCGGCGGATGAACTCGATGCCCCGGGATACATGGGGGAAGCACAGTTTGACCCACGCCACCGCGGCAAAGCCCCAGAAAAAGCAGTACAGCAGGTTGATGCGCCCGCCCAGGTTGAAGGGGATCTTGCTGTAGTCCCAGAAGATCACCCCGAACACCAGCTCGCCCAAGGCGCTGCAGATATATTCGTAGGCGCCGCCCATAAAGGTACCCATCACGAACAGCTCGCTGGACGTGCGCTCGCTGCCGTCCCTTTTGCGGGGCAGCAGCACCGACGCCATCACCAGGGCAGCCCCCCACACGATGCTGAAGGGCCCCCACACCAGGCTGGAGCGGCTCATCCAGACCCCCATGGTCATCCGGCAGAACAGCGTCTCGACCAGGTCCCCCACCAGCGACCCGATGGTGAACAGCCAGACCACATCCGCCAGGCTCACCCCCGGCTCCAGGGCGGCGGGCTTTTCCACCGCATGGGGGTAGGCGCCTTCGATCCGGCGCTCGATCCGCAGGGCGATGCGGTCGTACAGGGTGCGGGCCTGGCGCTCCAGGGCGCGGTTCAGCCCCTCCAGCGGGGTGGAACGATGGCGCAGCAGGGCGGCGCTGCCCAGCTGGTCCAGCAGGGCCAGGATCCCCAGTACCCACGCCAGGGTGCGGAACAGCCACACCGGCATCAGGTGGAACAGCGCCCGCAGCAGGTCGTTGCCCCACAGCACCGAGAGGCAGCCCAGCACGCCCCACAACAGAGAGTAGGGCAGGCAGACATAACCGTCGATGTTGAAGCGGTGGCCCGAGTAATCCCACCAGGTGCGGTGGTGCAGCCGCTCCAGGATCTTGGCGGCAAACCATTCCACCACAGTAGCCACCGTCACACAGCCCAGGAACAGATAGCCCAGAGAACCCCGCAGGTCGTCAAAGCCGACGGCCATGATCACTGCGGCAAAGCCGTAAACGTAACAAAAGGGCCCTGCGGCAAAGCCGCGGTCCACAAAGCCCCTGCCCCGGGCCGCCGAGACCACCGTCTCGGCCACCCAGCCCAAAAACGAATAGACCACGTACAACAGCACGAGGTCGTAATACCACGCATATTCCATGATCTTCTCCTTTGATTTGGTACAGACCCGTTCGTTTCAACCCGTGAAAAGTATGATTTATCCTACCAGATTTTGGCCGGGAATACAAGTGTCTCTGCGTAAACAATCTGTAAACAGTATGCGCGCCGGCGCGGCGCAAAAAACGCCGCGCGGGGGCTTTGCTTCTCCCGCACGGCACAGGGCCTATTTTTTCCCTTTTCCAAAATCGCCAAGGCCCGGCAGGGCAAACAGCAGCGACACCGCCACGATGGCCTTGTCGGTGGCCGCCACCGAGGGCATCCAGTGGTCCACCACCCCGAGGCCCGCGGCGGTGACCAGGGTGTCCAGGACCAGATAGAGGATGACGCCCTCCGCACGGTTCACCTTGCCCATCGCATACAATACCTTGGGCAGGGCGCTGAACACCTCGCCAAACACGGCGGACAGCACCGACGCCGCGACAAAATACAGCACCAGGCTGCCCACCGAGTCGTAGGTGAAGCCGAACAGCTTCATAAACCCGCCGGCCACCAGGCTCAGCCCCGCCAGCAGGGCCAGGATCAGCCCCACCCCCAGCAGGACGGTCACACGGTCAAATTTTTTCATGACACTTTACCGTTTCCACCAGCTTTTCTTTTTCTCCCCCACCGACACCACGTCGTTGAACAGGCACCGCACCTTGGGCGAGAGCTGGGTGTCCCGGTGGTAGCAGCCGAACAGCCACTTGTCATAAGTCATTTTCTCCACCAGCTTGTCGAAATAGCCATGGAGGCGGTTACCCGCGCCCGAGGGCAGGATGGTAAAATCGAGGAACCTGCTTGGGGCGTCGTGGGTCAGCACATACTCTACTTTGAAGCCGTGGGCCTCTACGTTGGCGTCGCAAAAGGCGTATTCCTCGTCCGAGGGCATCTCCCGGGGCCACCAGTTGACGCCGGGGTCCCGCTCTTCCTTGTCGGGGCTCTCGCCGCCCCCAAAGCAGAGGAAGCTCATCCCCTCCAGCTCCAGGATGCTGCCCCGGCAGACGTGGTAGACGTTGCCGCCCACCGGCTGCACCCGCCCGCCGAACTTTTCCTCCACCGGCAAAGCGTCCAGCATCTCGTAGTTTTCGTGGGTGCCGTCCAGGAACAGGATGGTGTAGGGGCGCTTGGCCAGCCAGTCCAGGCGCTTGCGCTCCTCTTTGCCGCCGTCCCACAAAAAGCCGAAGTCCCCCAGCACGAAAAGGACGTCGTTTTTGCCCAGGCGGCGCAGCTCTTTGCCCTTGAAGCGGTCCAGCTCCCCGTGGGTATCCCCAGTGATATAGATCATGCGTGTCTCCCTCTTTTGGTTTGTGAAAGTGATGTGCCAAACCCTTGCCACCCACCTGCAAACCTGCTATATTATTAGAGTAAGACCGGACCACGCGCCCGGTCCTGTTTGACTGTTCCGCATCCGATGCGGTTTTTTGATAGAAATCGACGCTCTTATTGTAACGCGTTCTGAGGGAATTGTCTACATGAAACGACTTTTTGCACTGCTTTTGACCCTGGCGCTGGCCGTTGGCTGCCTGGCCATGCCGGCAGGCGCCATCTTTGACCCCAGCCCGGTCTACGACGTCAAGGCCCAAAGCGCCTACATCGTCAACACCGACACCAACATCATCGTCTACGACAAGGACAGCGCCGCCCAGGTGTCCGCCGGGGGCCTGACCAAGCTGATGTGCGCCGCCCTGGTCCTGACCAATTACGGTGACGAGCTGGACACCCGCACCTTCCAGATGCCTTTTGCCATCTCGGACTATGTCTATGGCACCGACAACGCCGATATGCGCTCGGGCGAGACCTTCACCCTGCGGGAGGCCCTCTATGCCATGCTGCTGCGCAACGCCAACGACGCCGCCATGGGCATGGCCTACCAGCTGTCGGGCAACGACCTGGCCGGCTGGGTCAGCCAGATGAACAGCCTGTCCCAGCAGATCGGCACCACCGCCAGCACCTGGACCGACGCCTGCGGCCTCGACCCCGGCAATGTGACAAACGCCGTGGATATGTACCTGATCCTGCGGTATCTGATGGGCTTTGACGCCTTTGTGGAAATCGCCGGGTCGGCCAGCTTCCAGATGCCCGCCAAGGAAAAGCACTCCAAGCCTTTTATCCTCACCAACCAGAACATGGCCCTGAACCAGAGCAGCGGGGGCAAATTCTACCGCTCGGCCATGAAGGGGGGCATGTGCGACGTGGTGGCCTACAAAAACGACACCGGCACCCAGAGCTATGTCTCCTGGGCCTCTCAGGACGGCGAGACCTATATCTTCTGCGTCATGGGGGTGCCCGACACTGCCGACGCCTACGGCTACGCCAACCGCCGCCCCGCCCTCTACGAGACCACCCAGCTGATGGACTGGGTCTACAGCAGCTTTTCGGTCCAGGCCGCCCTCGACCCCGACCAGGCCCTGGCCGAGATCCCGGTCAAGTACTCCTCCGAGACCGACACCCTCCTGCTCTACCCCGACGACCAGATGATGACCATCCTGCCCTCCTCCTCGGACAACTCGGTGACCCAGAAGTTTTTCCACCTGCCCGAGTCGGCGGCCGCGCCGGTCAAGCAGGGGGACATCATCGGCACGGTGGAGATCCGCCTGGCCGGCGAGACCATCGGCGTGGTCAACCTGGTCGCAGGCCAGGACGTCAACCGGAACCCGGTGCTCTATGGCATCGCCCAGTTCCATGCCTTTCTGGGCAGCCTTTATTTAAAGGTGGTGCTGGCCCTCAGCGCCGTCGCCCTGGCCCTGTACGGGCTCTGGTGGGTCCAGAACGCCATCCGGGAACAGCGCAGCTGGGGCAGCAAGCACATCAAACGGCGCTGACGCCCCGCCGGACCCCGGACCACCTGGACATCCTGCAAAGAACGGCCGCCGCGCAACATTGCACGGCGGCCTTGTTTATTCCTCCTCGCTTTCATAGAGGAAAGCCGAAGAAAAATCAAACAATATATGGAGCGGCACACACAGCACGACCGAGTTTGTCCCCAGATACAGCAGACCAAACAGAGTCCCCAGCAGCGCAGTCTTGAGCACGCCCCTGGCCCCCTGGTAAAAATGGGCAGCCCCAAACATGAAACCGGCGGCTGCAGCCAGCACCACCTCCGGCACCGCCGGAAAAACCCTGCCCAGCAAGTATAGAAAGAACCCGCGGAAAACGATCTCTTCACACAAGCCCGCTGCAAACGATGTGAAGAAAAACCAGCGCTTTTCCCGCCGGCTCCGGGGGATCAGGCTGTCCACAGTCCTCTCGTACAGCCCACCAGCGTTTCTTTTCTGGGTCATCAGCGTCGTCATGCTCTTGCGATACCGGGCACTGCATTGGAACGCCAGCATCTGGTAGAGAAACAGCGCCGTCAGGACGACGCACAGAAACAATACGGCGCCCAACACGATCCCCCCACCGGGGCGGAGCTGCACCGGCCGAAGGCCTATTTCTTCCCAGCCGACGGAAGCGAGTCCCATCAAAACAAACATCCCCAGCAGAGTCCCCGCATTCCACAGCAGCGAAAAACGATACTGTGCGATCCGTCTTTCTTCTGTCATGTCAGCGCCCTGGCATCGCTCCATCCTGCGGCGTCCGACATACGCCGTCACCAACAAATAGAGCAGCACCATAATCAGCCATCCAGCCATCATGCGGTATCCCTCCCATATAGGCAAAATGAAAAACGGGCTTGTGCCAGCCCGTTTTTCGTTGTATCCTTCTGTTATTTCAGATCCAGTTTAGGCGGCACATCCAATTCCTCCGGGACATACTTGCCGTTTTTCTTTCGCTGGCGCACGCATTCGGTCAGCAGATATTCGATCTGTCCGTTCACCGACCGGAAGTCGTCCTCCGCCCAGGCGGCGATGGCGTCGTACAACTTCGCGGACAGGCGCAGCGGCACCTGCTTTTTGGGCTCAGCCATCAGTACAGGCTGCCGGAATTGACCACAGGCTGGGCGTCATGGTTGCCGCAAAGCACAACCAGCAGGTTCGAGACCATGGCCGCCTTCCGCTCGTCGTCCAACTCCACCACATTGTTTTCGCTCAGGCGTTCCAGGGCCATTTCCACCATGCCCACGGCGCCGTCCACGATCATCTTGCGGGCGTCGATGATGGCCGACGCCTGCTGCCGCTGCAGCATCACCGCGGCGATCTCGGGGGCGTAGGCCAGGTAGGTGATGCGGGCCTCCAGAACTTCGAGGCCGGCTTCCTCCACCTTGTCCTGGATCTCGGCCCGGATGCGCTCGGCCACCACTTCGCTGGAGCCCCGCAGGCTGCCGTCGTCGGGCTGGCCGTCGCCGGTGGTGTCGATGCCGGGGGCCACGTCATAGGGGTAGATGCGCACCACATTGCGCAGGGCGCTGTCGCACTGGAGGGAGAGGTATTCCTTGTAGTTGTCCACATTGAACACCGCCTTGGCGGTGTCCTTGACCTGCCAGATCACCGCGATGCCGATCTCCACCGGATTGCCCAGGCAATCGTTGATCTTCTGGCGGGCGTTGTTCAAGGTCATCCGCTTGAGGGAGATCTTTTTGCCGCTGTTGGCGGCTGCCGCGGCCTGGTTGGCCGCCTCCTTGCCCAGCACCGCGGCCAGCCCGGTGGCGTCGCCGTTCTGGACGTCCCCGCTCTGGCTCAGGCGGGTGCCGGCAGCGGGGTTGACCGCCGTGCAGAAGGGGTTGACCCAGTAAAAGCCCTCCCCTTTCAGGGTGCCGATGTAGTTGCCGAACAAAGTCAGCACCAAAGCCTCCTGGGGCTTGAGGACCTTGAGCCCGCACAGCAGGATCCAGGCCAGGACCATGTACACAATGGCGATACCCATCACCACGTTGCCCAGGACGCCCGGCACCCCGGCCATCCCGACCGCGACCGCCGCCGCAATGGCGACGACGTAGCCCAGCAGCACCAGCAGCAATACGGGCATCCCGTTCTTTTTCGTCTGCAAAATCTTTTCCGTCATATACATCATCCTCCTGACAATGGTTTGGGAATCATCGTTTCGATATCAAAATCATATCACATTGCATTCACTTTGTCAAGATTATCCTTTTCGGCGGCGCCCCTGCCCAGCAAAAAAGCCTGTGAGGCGTGCCAACGCACACTTCACAGGCTTTGCAATGCCGCCGACGGGGGTCGAACCCGTACTCTGTCTCCAGAAAGGGATTTTAAGTCCCTCGTGTCTGCCAATTTCACCACAGCGGCCCGCAGCCGCCGCACCCCGGGGGCGCGGCGGCGGGCAGATACTATAATACAATAGCGCCGGGCATTTGTCAACCGTTCACATCCGGCCGCCGTGATACTCGGCGTACATCTTTTCGCGGCACTCGGCCACGGCGGGGGTCATGTTGACATAGTGCTTGTGAGGGCACTCCATCCGCAGCTCGCTCTCCCACACCTCGCTGGTCAGCTGGCGGGCCACATACGCCCGCCGCTCGCTGATGGAAGGCAGCTCGATGACCAGCTGGCCGTCCAGGATATAGGGCACCAGCAGGGGCTTGACCGCCGTGGGGGTAAAGGTGATGACCCGCTCCACCGCGTCGGGGTCCAGGTTGACCATGGTGATGGGCTTGCCCGCCTCGATCACCTCGCCGTCCATGGCGATCAGGTCGCATTGGGCCTGGCCGTTGGCGTCGTACAGACGCCAGGGCATCTTTTTGCCGGGGATGATGGCCTTGCTGACGCTGTCCGAGATCTTCATCTTGGGCTGGTAGCTGCCGTCGGCCTGCTTGACCGCCACCAGTTTGTAAACGCCGCCGAACACCGGGTCGGAAGCCGAGGTGATCAGGTTCTCGCCCACGCCGTAGGAATCGAAGTGGGCGTGCTCGTACAGCTCCATGTTGGCGATCTTCTTTTCGTCCAGGGCGTTGGAGGCCACCAGCTTGATATAAGGCTTGCCGGCCGCATCCAGGGCCTTGCGCAGCCGCTTGGAGCCCCGGGCCAGGTCGCCCGAGTCGATGCGGGCGGACTTGACCCGCTTGTTGGGGTCGTCGGGGTATTTCTCGATCAGGTAATCGTCCAGCTTGATGAGGTTGGGCAGGCCGCTCTCCATGATGTTGTAGGTGTCCAGCAGCAGGCTGACCGACTCGGGGTAGGTTTCCGCAAAGGCCTTGAACGCCTCGAACTCGGTGGGGAAAAACTCGATGAAGCTGTGGGCCACCGTGCCCACCGCCTTGACCTCTGCGCCGAACTTCATTTCGGCCAGGCAGTTGGCGGTGCCCACGCAGCCGCCCAGCACCGCCGCATAGGCGCCGTCGTTTCCGGCGCTCTCGCCCTGGGCCCGCCGGGTGCCGAACTCCATCACGCTGCGGGGGGTGTGGGTGTTCAGGCCCACGATCCGGGTGGCCTTGGTGGCGATCAGGCTGTGGAAGTTGATGGTCTGCAAAAGGTACGTCTCGATCAGGATCGCGCCCACCATGTCGCACTCGATCCGCACCATCTGGACGTTGGG
>HHCFJ05603__coassemble_718_pt1 | contig 14511 bp, 13 predicted proteins | sample HHCFJ05603__metabat2_low_PE_003 | metagenome-assembled genome bin HHCFJ05603 | reverse complement strand
GGTTCTTGAAGATTTGGAAGAAGCTGTTTTTGACGAAGGGTTTCCCGGTGCGGGTGCGCAGGCCGCGTTCGTTCAGGGAGGCCGCTATCTTTTCGGCGGGTTCGCCGTCGGCATAGCGGGTGAAAATTTCCTGCACAATGGGAGCTGTCTCAGGGTCGATGTGGTAGAGCCGGTCCTCTTTGCCGATGACATAGCCCAGCGGCACCACGCCGCCGTTGTACTTGCATTTAAGGGCGTTTTCCCGCTCGCCGCGAGCCACCTTGATGGCCAGCTCTGCTGAATAATACTCGGCCATGCCAATGAGCAAGCTCTCGACCATGATGCCCTCAGGGCCGTCCGAAATTGGCTCCATGACTGAGACGAGATGGACGTTGTTCTTTTCGAGCTGACGTTTGTAGTAAACTGTGTCGTAGCGGTTGCGGGCAAAGCGGTCCAACTTCCAGACCAGGACCGCATCGAAAATCTTTTTGGCGCTGTCCTGAACCATTCGCTGAAATTCGGGGCGGTCATCGGTCTGGGCGGAGTAGGCCCGGTCGATGTAAGTGCCCACAATAGTGATACCGTTGCGCTCGGCGTAGTCTTTGCAGTCCCTCTGTGGCCACAATTTCAAAAGTTGAAATCGCGTCGCACTGACCGGTCGTACTTGTTGGGGAGTGCCTTCCCCAAACCCTGCTTCCTTATAGGCTGTACAGCGTAACACCCCAGAAAGAACAAACTGCCCGCAGCAAGTCTGTGCGGCTTTCCTGCGGGCAAGTTATGTACCTGAATTTCAGCCTTCGACTTCCGCCAGGGTGGGCATGGCGGGGATCGCTCCGTGCCGGCTGGTGGTGAGGCTGGCGGCTTTGTTGGCAAAGGCCAGGATGGCTTCCAGTTTTTCAGGGGTCAGGGCGTCAAGGTCCTCTTTGCAGAGTTTGGAGAGGGCTGCGCCGAAGAAAGTATCGCCCGCGCCGTTGGTATCCCCGACGGTGCAGGGGACGCCGGCAACACGTCCGGTCTGGCCGCCCATGCGGTAAAATACGCCATCTGGGCCAAGGGTGACAAAGACCAGCCGGATGCCCTGTTCGGCCAAAAGGGCGGTGCCGGTCTCGCAGTCGGTGGTGCCCGTCAACAGAGGCAGCTCCTCATCCGAGACTTTGAGGATGTCCACAAGTTTCAGCGGGGATTTCATCTGTGCGACGGCGGCAGCCGCATCCGGCCAGAGGTTGGCGCGATAATTGGGATCATAGGTGATGATCTTGCCCATCGCCCTGGCACGGCGCACCGCGTCCAGAGTGGCGCTGCGGGACGGGTCGGCGGTCAGGCTGACCGAGCCGAAATGGACAAACCTGGCGCGTTGCAGGGCGCTGTCGGGGATATCGCCGGCAGTGAGCTTGACATCGGCGTTCGCTTTGCGGTAAAAGCTAAAGCTCCGCTCGCCGGAGGCGTCCACCGAAACCACCGCTATGGTGGTAGGGTCCTCGGGGTCGACTGCCACGTGGGAAGCGTCCACCCCGTTCTGCTTCAGCACGCTGGTTAGGTAACTGCCAAAGCCGTCGGCACCTACCTTGCCGATAAAGGCGGTCTGTGCGCCCAGCCTGGCGGCTGCCACCGCCAGATTGGCGGGCGCGCCGCCGGGGTTGGCCGCAAACTGGGGGATCCCGTTTTCGCCGGTACCGGTCTGGGTCAGGTCGATCAAAATTTCACCGATTGCCAAAATATCCATGGACGGTCCTTCCTTTCTTATGTGAGCAGATAGTCGATATAAGCGGCGGCGCGCTCGGGGTGGGGTGCGTTGGCCAGCACCCCCAGATACACGGCCTCGGGGAAGCCAGCCTGACGGATCAGCGGCGTTTGGGAGACGTCCAGCCATTGGCACGCAAGGCCGGGTATCAGGCTGCTCAGGTCCGCAAGATAGCCCTGGGCGGCAAAGGCGTCCCGCGCTTCGGCGTCCATCAGGACAACGTCCAGCCGCTGGGCGGTGACGGCCGACACGATCCGCATTTCGGAGGCATAAACATATTCTTCATCCGCGCCCTCGCTCTCCGAGAGCAGCAGGCCGCTATAGAGATACACCTGTTGTTTGCCGGTCAGGCCCTGGTCCCTGGCAAAACCGGCGGTCAGCTGTTCGGTCAGGGTGTCGCCCGGCGCGATGTTGATCAGCGCCAGATAAAGCACGTCCTCCTTTTTGGTGGCCTGCCGGTAGACGGCATAACCTGCCATATAAAGCAGGATCAGCACAATGATGATGGGCAGCTTATAGTAGCTCCAGATATGCTCCAGCCTCTTTTTGCCATGGAGGCTGCGCAGGGTGGCCCAGTCCTGCCGGGCCCGCTCATTCATCCGCGGCATGTTGGTTTTCTCCATCCTCTTTGTTCTCAGCGTCCGGGTCGCCGCCAATGGCGTGAATGATGTTGACCAGCAGGAAAGAACAGAGCATTGCGCAGCAGCCAAACCCCAGCAGGAAGGCGGGGGTAAAGAGGTTGACCACCACCCAGCCCATCAAAAAATAGATGCCGGCCATCAGCAGCGTGCAGACAAGGTAGCGCAGCCCCACCAGCAGGGCAGTTTTGAGAATGCCGAAGGTCGTGTTCTCGAACCGCGCCAGCAGCGGGAACGCATACAGCAAAACCACCGCGTAGACAATGGCCGCCACGATGAGCAAAGCGGCGACGAGTGTCCAGAATATGCTCTGGCTCCAGATATGCCAGACGATATAGCCGTCCATTGCCAGAAACGCCCCTGCGCCCAACAAAACCAGCCAGAGTTTGGTGGCTGGCAGGAAGTTCTGCCGGAAAGCCCGGAAAAACATCCCGGTCAAGCCGTCGTCCCGGTCCTCTGCCATCTTTAAGGTGACGTAGAACAGGGCGGTGGTAGACGCGCCAATGGTGACAATGGGCAGGCAGCAGATCAGCCATAAAATGTTCAGGTAGGCGCTGTAGGCCATTTTGGTGATAAAGGCCATCAGCGGGCGGTCAGGATCGATCAGGTTGCTCATACTTTTGCCTCATGGTCTCCCGTGGATTCCCGCAGGATCAGGTTGGTCTCAGTGTAGACGGTCCGGTAATTCAGCGAGGGTTCCTTGATGCGGGTCATCAGCAGGTCGGCGGCAGTAAAGCCCATGATCTGCCCGTGGATGTGGATGGAAGTCAGCCGCGGCGTCATGACCGAAGCCTCCTGGCTGTCGTCAAAGCCGCAGATCCAGATGTCTTCCGGCACGGAGACTCCAAGGTTGCGCAGGGTACGGATGGCATCGATGGCTACAAAGTCATTGGCACAGATAAAAACATCCGGTAACCCGTGGGTTTTCAGCATGGCTCGCAGCGCATCTTCAAAATATGCAGGAGAAAGGCCCTCCAGCGCGCAGTATTGCAAGCTGCCGGCCAGGCCCAGCTGGGTCATGGCACTGGCATAGGCGGCATACCGCTCAAAAAAGGACTGGCAGTGCTGGATCTCTCCGATAAAGCCGATCCGATCCTTGCCGCGCTGGTGCATGATCTGGATGAAATGCTGGATCTCGACATGGTTGTCCATATATAAAAGGTCCGCTTTCAGGGGCGCTTTCAGTTCCGTCACCGGCGAATCTGCAAACAGGATGGGGATGCCCTGCTCACAGAGCATCTGGGCGTATTCATAATCGAACACCTCGAAGCAGATGATGCCGGCGGTACGCTCGGGATCAAAAGCGGAGGGGAGGCGGCGCTGGCGCAGTTCCTCCGGGGAGATGCGGTAGATGGTCATGCAGTAGTGCAGGTGGTGGATCTCGGACTGGAAGCGGTCCAGCATCATGGAAGAAAAGTGGGAGTTGCTCAAAAAACAAGTGGTCATCATGGCGATCTCCCGCTTGCCGCCAGGCTGGGCTTCCGCCTCGGCCGGCGCGTTTGCTGGGGCGTCCGCCGGGGCCGCTGCGCTTTCCGGCTGGAACAGGGGCAGGTAGGCGAACTGCTTGTAGCCCATTTCGGCCGCCTTGCGCAGGATCTTTTCACGGGTGGCGTCAGCCAGAACGCCGGTGTTGTTGATAGCCTTCGATACTGTGTTGCGTGAGAGCTGCAGCTCGTTGGCGATGTCTTGAATGGTAACTCGAGTTGCCATCGGAATCCCTCCTTTGTCTATAGTATAGTGCAAATGCACAAATTAGTCAAATGCAAAATGCGAAAACATCGATTTGCACATTTGCACACACGGTATTTTGTGCAATCATACAAAGTCGCTGAAACATCCTCTATTTCCAACAAAATAATGTTGACTTTTGCCATATAGAGTGGTATAAAAAGAATGTAAGGATTTTACATTTGAATCATCCTTGAGGAGCTCAGCTCTAAATAATGATGCAAACGTAAAATCAAAATATAATACTGTATATATGAAAAGGAGGAATCTACATGAAAGCATCCCGATCCGGGACGGTAGTAGTCTCGGCCAGCCAGCGTGTGCACAACACAGGCGTCTATATTGCGCGGCACTGGCAGCTGTATCTGATCTTCATTCTGCCGGCTGTGGCGCTGACCCTGATTTTTAAGTACATGCCTATGGGCGGCATCCTGATCGCTTTCCAGGATTATAACCCCTTCAAGGGCATCCTGGGCAGCGAGTGGGTCGGTCTCGAGCACTTCCAGCGCTTCATGTCCTCGCCGGATTTCCAGCGCTACCTTGTCAACACCCTCAAGCTGAGCGTCTACGGCCTGCTGTGGGGCTTCCCCATCCCCATCATTCTGGCTTTCCTGCTCAACCGCATCGAGAGCAAAAAAATCAAGCAGAAGATCCAGCTGGTGCTGTATATGCCCAACTTCATCTCGGTCATCGTCCTCTGCGGTATGGTTCGCGTCCTGCTGTCGGTCACCGGCCCGCTGAACGGGCTGCTGCACACCAGCATCAACTTTATGACCATCCCCGAGGCCTTCCGCCCCATCTACATCATCAGCGGCATCTGGCAAGGTGCAGGCTGGGCCTCCATTATGTACACAGCTTCTCTCTCCAACGCAAGCAAAGACCTGAAGGAAGCGGCCATGATCGACGGTGCAAACCTGCTCCAGCAGATTATGACAGTCGAGTGGCCCGCTATCAAGGATATGGTGGTCATTCAGTTCATCCTCCAGGCCGGCAACATCATGAGCATCGGCTTTGAAAAGGCCTACGCCCTCCAGACCGACCTGAACCTGCAGACCTCCGAGATCATTGCTACCTATGTGTACAAGCGCGGCCTGATCGACGGCGACTACAGTTTCTCGACGGCAGTCGGCCTATTCAACACGGTGGTCAACGTCATCCTGCTGATAGCCGTGAACAAGATCGTCGCCAAGATGAACGACGGCAAGGGATTGTAAGGAGGCACAGTCATGGCAGCGAAAGCTAAAAAGAGCGGCCGGCTCGCGATCTATACCCGGCAGGATAAAGCAATCCTGTTCGTCGGCTATGTCCTGCTGGCCCTGTTCGTGGTCGCTATCGTGGTCCCAGTGGTGTACATCGTCATTGCATCGTTTATGGACCCCGTCACCCTTCAAAATCAGGGCATCACCTTTGATTTCAGCAAATGGACCCTGACCGCCTACGAGCGCGTGGCCACCGACGCCCAGATTTGGACCGGCTTCAAAAACGCCGTTCTTTATTCCGTACTTTTCACCGTCATTTCGGTGGTGGTCACCATGCTGGCGGCCTACCCCATGTCCCTGCCCGATTTCCGCGGCAAAAAGATCTTCAACACCATCTTTGTCATCACCATGTTCTTCGGCGGTGGCCTGATCCCCACCTACCTGCTCATCAACAACCTGGGCCTGCTGGACTCGATGTGGGCTGTCATCCTGCCCGGCGCGTTCAGTGTTTGGAACATGATTATCGCGCGCACTTACTACCAGGGCGTCCCCCGCGAGCTGCGGGAGGCCTCCGATGTGGACGGCGCCAGCGAGATGACTTTCTTCTTCAAGATCCTGGTGCCCATCTGTATGCCTCTGGTGGCGGTGCTGGCCCTGTGGCAGTTCGTCGCCATGTGGAACAGCTACTTTGACGCCATGATCTATCTGAACGACACCACCAAGCAGCCCCTGCAGCTGGTGCTGCGCTCCATCCTGATCCAGAGCCAGCCCGAGTCCGGCATGATCGCCGACATCCAGAGCACCGCTGAGCGCGCCCAGCTGGCCGAGCTGCTCAAATATGCCACCATCATCATTTCCAGCCTGCCTTTGATCGTCATGTATCCCTTCTTCCAGAAGTACTTCGACGCCGGCATCATGGCCGGTTCCATCAAGGGCTGACACCCCGCATCCCTGCAGAACACAAACCAAGAAGAAAAAGGAGAAAAAGCTATGAAAAAGATGATTTCCCGCCGCAACTTCCTCAAAGCAGCTGCTCTGGCCGGCTCCGCCATGGCTCTGAGCGCCTGCGGCGGCAAGAGCTCTGCCAACGATGAAGCGGCTGCGGCCGTCGTGGCGGACGGCCCCGTCGAGTTTCCTCTGGCCGAGACTGTCACCCTGACCGGTACCACCAGCTATCCCGCAGGCAGCGAACCGGAACCCAACAACCGCACCATCTTCAAGAGGCTGGAAGAATCCACCAACGTCCACATCGAGTGGACCGCCATCCAGTCCGACCAGTGGGGCGACAAGATCAGCCTGAATATGTCCAACCCCAACACCCTGACCGACTTTGTTTTTACCGCTGACTTCTCGGACAGCAACCTGCTCCGCTATGCCAAGCAGGGAGTGGTCATCGCCCTGGAGGAGTATATCGACACCTGTATGCCCAACCTGCAGGCCGTCTTTGAAAAGTACCCCGAGTACCGCACCATGTGCACCGACACCGAGGGCCACATCTGGGCCCTGCCCTGGATCGAGCAGCTGGGCGTGGACAAGACCGCGATCCAGACCGTCGGCAATATGCCTTTCATCAACACCAAGTGGCTCAACTTCCTGGGCCTTGAGATGCCCCACACCGTGGACGAGTTCGAGCAGGTGCTGACCGCCTTCCGGGACAATGCCGCCTCCATTCAGAGCGAATTCGGTATCGAGGGCAGCATCATCCCCATGTCCTGCATCGTCAACGACGGCGACCAGGACCCGGCCGTCCTCATCAACGGCTTCGGCGAGGGCTACGGCGACATGGACAAGGGCCGCCACATCGCCGTCACCAATGACCGTAAAGTGATCTGCGCCGCCGCGCAGGAGGGCTACCGGGACGGCATCCAGTGGCTGCACAAACTGTACACCGAAAACCTGATCGACCCCGAGTGCTTCACCCAGGAATGGTCCACCTATGTCTCCAAGGGCAAAGCCGGCCGGTACGGCGTCTGTTTCAGCTGGGACGTGGCCAACATCGACAATCTGAACGACTGGGAGCCCCTGCCCCCGCTGGCCGCCGACACCACCAATATCACCCCGCAGAACGGTTCCTTCACCAGTGGCTTCAACCGCGGCCGCTGTGTGGTCACTGCCAAGGCAGCCAATCCCGCCCTGGTCTGTGCCTGGCTGGACCAGATGTACATCCCCATCCAGTCGGCTCAGAACAACTGGGGCACCTATGGCGAGGACGACGGCTTTGACATTTTTGAAATGTCCACCAATGCCGACGGCGAGCCCATGCTCAAGCACGCGCCCCTGGGTGACGCTTCCCCTGTCGAGGTCCGCGAGGCGGAAAGCGTCAACGGGCCTCTGGCCGTCCTGAACGACTACTACGACGTCTATGTCACCTGCCCCGACGACGCCCAGTACCGTCTGGACTGGATCGAGCAGATCTACACCCCTGAGATGCACAACGATTATGTTTTCCCCAACGTCTTTATGAGCAGCGAGGACACCGATACCATCTCCGAGCTCGAGACCGACCTGTCCACCTATATGAACACCTGCAAGGCCGACTGGATCATGAACGGCATGGCCGGCGGCGCCTGGGAGGAATATCTGGGTATGCTGGAGGAGTACCGCCTGTCTGACTACCTGGCCATCATGCAGAAGTATCTGGACGCCTACTACGCCTGAATTTCCCCGCGCTTTTGACACACCACGCATGACCGAACCGCCGGGCTGCATCCCGGCCCGGCGGAATCTTTTCACAGGAGACTGCTATGGACAGCACGACCTTACAAAACGCCCGCGCCTATGAAGCGCGGCACGGCGCGGCCATCCCCGCCGCCGAACGCCCCGCCTACCACCTGACCCCCTACGTCGGCTGGATGAACGACCCCAACGGCTTCTCGTATTACAAAGGCAAATACCACCTGTTCTACCAGTATTACCCCTATAAGACGGTGTGGGGCCCCATGCACTGGGGCCACGCCGTCAGCAGCGACCTGCTGCACTGGGAGTACCTGCCCGCCGCCCTCGCCCCCGACAGCCCCGCCGACAAGGACGGCTGCTTCTCGGGGTCGGCGGCCGAGCTGCCCGACGGCCGGCAGCTGCTGCTCTACACCAGCGTGTGCAAACAGGCGCAGCCGGACGGCGAGACGCGCGAGGTGCAGACCCAGAGCGTCGCGGTGGGGGACGGCCTCGATTACGAAAAGCCCTTCACGGCCCCGGTACTGGACGAGCATGACCTGCCCGACGGCTTCAGCCGCTTTGATTTCCGCGACCCCAAGATCTGGCAGGAGGCAGACGGCAGTTATTCCGCCGTCATCGTCGGGCAGGGCAAAACGGAAGGCGGCGCAGCCCTGTTGTTCCACAGCCCTGACGGGTTCCATTGGGAATATGTCACAATCCTGGATGCCAGCCGCGGTGAGTATGGCGTCATGTGGGAGTGCCCCGATTTCTTTGAGCTGGACGGCAAGCAGGTGCTGATGGTCGGCCCGATGGAGATGCAGGCCCGGGACGAATTCCACAACGGCCACTGCGTCATCGCTTTCATCGGCAGCTACGACCCGGTATCCCACCGCTTCGCCCGTGAAAGAGTCCAGCTGATGGACGAAGGCATTGATTTCTACGCTACCCAAACCATGCAGGCCCCCGATGGCCGCCGGATTATGACGGCCTGGATGCAGTCCTGGTCCGGCATCAGCGATCAGCCCCATGGGGCCAAGTGGTTCGGGCAGACCATCTGCCCGCGGGAGCTGCACATTCGGAACGGCCGCCTGATCCAGACCCCCATCCGGGAGCTGGACGCCGCCCATGGCGCGCGTGTCCTGCATGAGAATGTCCGCATAGAAGGCGAGACTGCTCTGGAAGGCATTGGCGGCCGGGTGGCTGACCTCCGCGTGACCATCACTCCCGAGGGCAAGGAGTGCCGTGCTTTTACCATCAAGCTGGCCGCCGACGGCGACCACTCTACCACCCTTACCTATGAGCCGCACACCCGGCGGCTCATCCTTGACCGGAGCCAGGCAGGGTTCCATCAGGATATCGTACACCTTCGCAGCTGCACCGTGCGCGGCCAGAGCGATACGCTCAGCCTCCGCATCCTGCTGGACCGCAACAGCATCGAGGTCTTTATCAACGGCGGCGAGCAGACCATGACCGCCTGCATCTATACCCCGCCCGAGGCCGAACGCATCACCTTTGCCGCCAACGGCGCGGCCCGTATCACCGTCGAGCAATACTCCCTCGCACTGTAACCAACGTGTTTCCCCTCCTTCATCTTCCTTCATTGGATCATGCACGCGGCAAAGCCCTGCTCTGGAATGAAAACCGGGCAGGGCTTTGCACTTTGAATTCACCTTGCAAGGAGCAGTCCTATGGCCCCAAAAAGAAACACCGCCCCCACGATGAAAGATGTGGCTGCTGAAGCCGGAGTGGCTCTTGGCACCGTCTCCAAAGTGTACAATAACCTTCCGGTCCGGGATGAATATCGGGAAAAAGTGCTGGCCGCTGCCCACAAACTGGGCTACAGTGTCAACCGTTATGCCCGCGGCCTCAAGATTAACCGAACCAATACGGTCGCTCTCATCTGGCCGACTCTCCGCAACCCCTTCTTTGCTTACCTGTCCGATGCCATGATCGGAGAGCTGACCCGCCGGGATTACCGGGCCATTGTCTCTATCACCAACTACGACGGGCAGGCGGAACATCGGTGTCTGGACATGGTACGGCAGAACAAAGTGGATGGGGTCATCGCCCTGACCTACAACCCCGATCTGGAGGTTGCCCCTGATTTGCCTTTTGTCAGTATCGACCGGCATTTTAGAGCCGGTGTGCCCTGTGTCGCTTCTGATAACTTTGGCGGCGGGCAGCTGGCCGCCGGCCGCCCAAAAACTGCTGGAACTGGGCTGTCAAAAGCTGCTCTTTTTGCGTCTGGGTTCAGCTATTGCCGGCGAGCCCGACAAACGCCAGGCCGGCTTTGAGGCGACCTGCCGGGAACGGAGCGTCCCTTTCGATTCTCTCTCCGTACAAAATGAGGAAGGGTTCACGCCTTTCGACACTTTTCTGGACGCTCACCTGCACAGCGGCGTTTTCGACTACGATGATATCTTCTGCAACACGGATCGTCTCTGCTATGAGATCGAGAAAAGGCTGCGGGCCAGAGGAGTCCTCGTCCCTACCCACGTCCAAATGATCGGTTTTGACGGTATTTACCGCTTTGACAGTGAAGATCTGTCCTGTTCCACCATTGTCCAGCCTGCTGAGCAGATCGCCCGGGCGGCGGTTGATCTGCTGCTCGCCCAGGATCGTGTCAACCTGCCGGCCCTGGTCTGCCTGCCAGTAACCTATCGTGCCGGCGGGACCACAAAGGACAGCGCGGGAGAAAATAAGCCAGCAGAATCATAACCGGAAGAATCCAAAGAAACCACGCAGGGGTTTCGTGGCGCACGACTTTGCCCCGCAAAGTCTAGGTGTGTTATGCCATGCCCGCTAAGGCGGGCAAAAGCCGATCTGCGCAAAGCGCACACTTCTTGGCCAAATAGCCGCTTGCGGCTATTATACCTTTGCGAAGGAGAGGGCGGCAGATGCAAACTCTGCATTTCCTGTTCAGGCGGTGAAAGCCAACAAAATAAAGGCTGGCAGATGGTGCAAACTGCACCCATCTGCCAGCCTTTTTGCCCTCTGCGAAGCAAAGGTATATCACCTTCGTCTTTCGTTCCAATATTTCGTTATATTTAGCGTTTTGCCAAAGTTTTCAACCCGTTCTATTGCATCATGCCGAAATTGCTTTGCTATCGTAAAAAGTCATTGACATCCCATGCAAACCCATGATATACTCACCAAACAATTGAATATGGCAAAATAAATCATATAGATATTTTAGCTCGATTCTCAAAGCATTCAGAGCAATCGGAGCAGTTTTAGAACAAATTGAATCGCTACATAAAACAGAACTGGAGGTCTCCCGAGAAGGGAGAGTTTTCCGGTCTGTTTGTGTAGCGATTTTTTGGTTCCGTCGCCCTGTTTGCACTTTGAGAACCGAACGACCGTCTGCATGGAATACCCGGCCAGGACCTCCCTCCGAACGACCAGGGGGAGCGAGCCGGACAACGCCGCCGGAAGGGGGCAGGAAGCTCATGCAGGGAGAGCGGCAAGTCCTTTACAGGCCTGTATTGCCTATGTCTCCCATCGACCGCAGCTCATCCAGCGCATTGATGACTGCTTCGTTCAGCATTTCCTTTTCTGGATCGGCAGAGGCTTTCTTGTTCGTGAGCCGGACTTTACGGATCGCCTTTTCGATCTCTCTGGAAGTATGTCCCGCTTTCAATGCCTGGATCGCATAATTGGCGATGGTAATGCAGTCATCCGGACTGAACTTGTCCTGGATAAGCATCCGTCCAAGCTGCTCCAGAATGCCTTGCTTTCCGCCCGCTGTTCGAGTAGAGGCATCCGAGCGCCACAAAAGGCAGGTATCCGGAATTTCGGTAGCCGCTACCGAAATTAGATCGACACCTTCATACATGTACACAGCATTGACAGCTTGCCGTCTGCTAGAAGCGTAAGCCTCGGTAATGTGCGTATCGATTTTCGGCCGGCCCCGGCCTCGCTTATCCTGTTCCATGATTCCGCCCTCCTTCTACGCTGGGACTTTACTCTATTGTATCATAAACCTTCATCAAAGCATAGCACTGGAGGGATCAAAAAAGAATTTCGGTAGCGGCTACCGAAAAGTAGCGGCTACCGAAAATGTCACTCAACAGAATATCGGCCAAGTAGCCCTCTCGTTACGCTGCGAGAGGGCCTTGTTTTGTCCAAGAGCGTGGAAATCAGGGCATTTTGAGACAAATTTCCAATCTCTTGGATATACGGGAAAGCTTTGGATTTTCTGCTATACTGTCTCCAATGTAAAACTGAATGACCGTCCTCACCGCCCAAACCGCCACGACCTCCACCTGGAGCGAGCGCCAGCAAGGGATGGCACAGCGCCCTCAGAGATGAAAGGTTGCCTGCCAGAAGCGATGAGGGAGACCGGCAAACTTTATCCGCTCAGGCACATGGTAAAGTGCCGTGTGCCCTCACCCTATCAAGATTGCGAGGTGCAAGTGAATCTTTTTCAAACTGTCAAAGCCTCCGTCACCGTGAGGCAGGCGACCGCTGCCAAGCGCCTGCTGGATGGTCAGCTTCTGCCCAGAATGGAAGCCCGCCTGGACGCCTTTAAAGCAAAGGAGGCCGCATGAAAGGCAAAACCTACCAGCCCGGCTCCAACGACCCGGTTTGGCTGGAAGAAGGCCACCGGATCAACGAAGCGGTTTTCTGTGAAACCTTCATGTCCACCCACAAAATCGTTTTCTGCAACGGTTTCTTTTTCACCGAGGATGGCCGGGTAACGGACGAAATACCACTGCGCAGCATGATCTATGAGGAGCTTCGGAACTATGCCAGCAGCAACGTGGCCCGCAAGGTGGGCAACATCCTAGACCTGCTGAAACTCTCAGCCCAGGTGGATGATTTCCGGCCAGTTACCAACTTCATCCATCTGGCCAATGGGACCCTGCACTTGGATGGAAGTTTTCAGGAGGGCAAACCGGAAGTGGTCCGTAACCGGCTGCCAGTCAGATATAATCCCGCAGCGGCCCAGCCCGTCCACTGGCTGCGGTTCCTGTCCGATCTGCTCTACCCGGAGGATACCCCCACCTTACAGGAGTTTATCGGTTATTGCCTCATCCCCAGCAACAAGGGCCAGCGGATGATGGTCATCAAGGGCCTCAAATAAGTCTATTCTAGCTCCTTAACGTGAAAGAAAGTACGCGCTGGGAGATATGACCGATGATTTGACTAAACCAGAAAATCCACTTTGTTTTCTTCTAAAATACTTTTTAGCAGCATTAAGCCTTTGATCAGATCATTTTCTGTATCTGGAGATGCGGTGGCTATGCGTAAATAGGCGCGTCCCTGCGTATCCGCGACCGAGAAACGGTGGGAACCCAAAACATGGATCCCTTTACTCACTGCTCGAAGCTCCGCTTCTTCGCTGGTCAGTTTGTCCGGCAGAAGCATCCAATGATAAAATCTCGGTATAGCATCTGTTATTTCTCCCGGAAAAATTGTATAAAAAATTTTGTTTCTGCTTTTAGAAAGCGCAATCTTTTTCTGTGCGATTTTCTTGGCTTCACCGCTGTCGATCAGTACTCTGGCAATTTCCGCATTGAGTGAAACCGTCTTTAGATTGATATCCAGAATTCCGGTCGCAAGGATCTCCCGATATGCCAATGGAAAAACCAAAAACGCCACGCGAAGTCCTGCGCACAGCGATTTGGAAAGACTGCAAATATGGATGGTCTGCTTCGGCAGAATAGAAAAGAAAGATGCTGTGTGGTATGGGTCGAGGAAAGAATAGATATCATCTTCAATGATAAGCAAGTGAAACTGTTCTGCCAAACAGGCGATTTTCTGCCGCCGCTGAAGCGGCATATATACACTGGTTGGATTACTACAAGTTGGCATAAGGTAAACACCTTTGATCACGGTGTTTTTGCAAGCCCGCATGAGTGCTTCCGGCATCATTCCGTCGCGGTCGGTGTCAATAGAAATTAGTTGAATATGCAAAAAATTAGCCAGCCCTTTAAAATTGGTGTAGGTGAAATGATCTACTGCGATTTTATCCCCTGCATGAAAAAGTGCGATCAAAATGACCGATAGCGCATTCTGTGCTCCAGCCGTAAGAAAAATCTGTTCTGTCGTGACATTCAGGCCAAAACTTCTGAGCCAACTTTCTGCTGTCTTGATTTGTTCTTTGGTTCCAAAGGGTGCGCTGTATTCCAAAAGTTTGTCAGATGAAGTTTCCTGCAAAACCACTTGCGAAGCAGACAATATCGAGGCATTGCACGCATAAAAAGGTTTGATCATCCCCATTTCGATCGTAGAAGACGCCTGATCGACAAATGTGTTCTGGGCATCAATACCAGCCGCAATAAAGGTTCCTCTTCCAGTAACGGCATATAAGAGACCTTTTAGTTCACATAATTTATAGGCTCTTGTAATCGTGCTTAAATTCAGGTCCAAAAAATCTGCCAGTTCTCTCTGTGGCGGCAGTTTGGTATTCTCTTTCAGCTTTCCTGATAAAATATCCTGTTCCAGAAGATTTGCCAACGCTTTATAGTAAGGCTTTGTCAGATGGTCTTTTTGCGGTCTCCAGGACATTGGGTAATTTTCAAATGAATTGACTGGCACGGCTTTTCCTCCTTAAATATTGTATGCA
>HHCFJ05603__coassemble_713_pt1 | contig 14629 bp, 10 predicted proteins | sample HHCFJ05603__metabat2_low_PE_003 | metagenome-assembled genome bin HHCFJ05603 | reverse complement strand
ATAGGCATACCGGCTCATTTGGTCATACTGCTCAGGAGCCATTTTAATCGCTTTTTGCAATTTATCAGCAAACATTTTATTATTTCCAGGTTCTATTAAATAGCCGCTTTTCCCATCATCCACCTGCTCTGGTATGGCTCCAACAGCAAATGCAATGACTGGACGGGCATATTTATAGGCGTCTATGATAATTCCAGACTGTGATGCAGAGTTGTACGGGACAATCACCCAACTACAATTTGTAAACGCGTCTTTCATCGCCTTATCGCTTACATATTCGGTATTTAAATATACATTGGGTTCCCGAGCAAGCTGTTCGATTTCCATTTGTGCGTGTTCTTCTGTGCGTCCTACAACGTCAAAGCAGATTTCAGGGCACAAGCGGACTATCTCCAGCAAATTGTTTACACCCTTATATGGATTGATCCTTCCGAAAAAAAGCGCCCGTTTTGTATGGCTTGGAGGTGTATAGTTTGGATAGCGCCGCCACAACTCCAAGTATTTTACTCTATCAGCTTTGATCCTATATCTTTCGATCAAACTTGAGATGAATGTTTGATTTCTTAAAACAATGTAATCCGCCAGCCTACAAACAACTCGATTCATCAAGTCCACCATCGTGACCTGACGGTCTCCTTCATGCGGAATCACTTCGTGAATCACCTGGTAAGTTTTGGCTTTGCCTGCTGTTAGCATGATGGGAAGGTTCCATGTATGCAAACTTTCAAAATAAATGATGTCAAAATGATTACTTTGAATACGGCGAACCAAAGAAAACAGCGTCCGAAAATCAAATGTCTTTTTTGTGATCCCAGGTCGTTTTGGGCAATCCACCAGCCAAGTATGTTTTGACCTCTGCAAAGGGACTTTCGGTTCCTGTATAGCTACAAGATAGGGATCCCAGTTTGCATTTCTTATCAGTTCTTCATAGATTCCAAACAATGTATCCTGATGATCCGCATTATCCGAAAATGTTACCAGCAATATTTTTTTCACTCAGCCACCCCTCCACACAAACCCAATCCTGTCTAAACCATTGTACCGTCTTTTGGGTAGTCCTGTCCCATAGCGGTCGTCTCTCCTTCTGTTATACCCTCTGTACTTTCTGGAACAAATAAAACTTTCACTGTTGCCAGCATCAGTTTCAAATCCTCCAGAATTCCCTGGTGGGCAATATACATCAGATCCATCTGAAGTTTATCATAAGGAGAGGTATTATATTTCCCGTATACTTGCGCATAGCCGGTCAATCCGGCTTTTACCTGCAGCCGCAGGGCAAATTCGGGCAGCGTTTCGCAGTATTGTGCCGCAATTTCGGGGCGCTCGGGACGCGGTCCGCAAATGGACAAATCACCTTTTAAAATATTAATCAGCTGCGGCAGTTCATCCAAGCGAAATTTACGAATCACACGGCCGACCGGTGTGATACGATCATCTGTTTCCCCCGTCGAAAGTCTTGCAACGCCATCCTTTTCCGCATCGACTTTCATACTGCGGAATTTGATAATATCAAACCTTTTCCCATCCTTTGTCAAGCGGCATTGTTTATAAAATACCGGTCCTCCGTCTGTTGCTTTGATAGCAGCCGATATTATCAAAAAAATAGGACTGGAGATCAGCAACGCTATCAAAGATAGGACAATATCCATCGCTCGCTTAATAAACAGATACTCCGGACTTGCCATGGAACGGCCCACTTTTAGCACCGATAAATGAAACATATGGGTCGGACGAGCTGCGTCCATCATAAGGTCACCTACACGAGGCAGCACAAAAACATCAATATCATGTTCCACACAGTATTTTAAAATCTTATTGCGCTCGTGGCTGTGAATACCACCTAGAAATACTACATCCATCTGCCGCAGGACTTCCATATTTTTCAGGCATTTCTGGACATCAAGCGTTATTTTGACGTTATATTTTTTCTCTAAATTGTCTTCGCGGATCATCTCCTCGATCCCTGGCCGCATATCATAAACGATTGCCGTTGCCAGTGGCGGAAAAGTTTTATAGTACCATTTCTGTGCACAAAAAGCCCATAAAGCCGACACCACCAACTGCCCTGCTATGGCGGCAATTCCTGGTATAAGGCTGCAAAATCTTTTTGCCAGCAGGCAAATGAGAAGATAGATCAAACCGTCTGCAATCATAGCCGCCAGCATTTGGCTGAAAACGATTGATGCTATTTTTTGCGATGAAATCTGAAATGCTTCGTATACATTTCCCAGTGCTATATACAGGGCCGCATACAGCAGCACAACAACCAACTTTCCACTCCATCCAAGTGGCATTGCGACATGAAACGTATAGTACCCATACCAGCAAGCCGCAAAGGGCAGTGTTATACATAAAACAGCCAACAATTTTACGCTCCGCAGCCACACATTATGCTGAAGTTTTGACATTTTATTCCTCCGCACCACAGAAATTTTATTTTCAGCGCTCCATCCTCATCATGATTCAAAAATCCCTGCCGCCCGATAAAGCCTCTCGATTTCTTTGCTTGTCTCCTCATCCGGTCCCTTGGAAAGCAGCCCACTTCCGGCTATTTTAAACCTTTCTTTTATCAATACCCTGCACAAACGTTTTCCCCAATAGAATGGTAAAAGCTGTGGATGTGAATCCAGCTTGGGATATTGTTCCCTCATATACCAAATCGAGGGGAAGCACTGCCTCCAAATAGCCAGCACCCTATTTTGCTTGAAAGAATCACCGCCTTTGACAAATCCAGACATCATCTCCATCGTTTCCTGGTTTCCATGAATGCCCGTGCTCGTCAGATAATCTACAATCAAGGCCTCTCTTTCATCCAGTGGCTGACCGGTCCCAAAACAGGCTTTCGCTGCTTGTTCCATTTGCTTGGCAAACCCGGACAAATGCAATCCATCCAACTGTTTTTTTAGGCTGTTCCTGTCCAGCGCAGCGCCTTTTTCTTTCAAAAATACATAGTTATCAGCCAGAAACCTTATGCCTGCCCCTGAAGTCGTAAAATGCTTATAAAAATGGATCATATAATGAATGTAAACATCTTCATCACTGATCTGGTATATATGCTGTTTGCCCTTCAAACGTTTTGCGCTCTTCCACAGCGTCTGTTCTTTTTGGCTTACCAGCTTGATCTCGTCCGGCAGCATATGGCCTTTGTTGGTCATTCTGCGGTGGAGTTCCACATACATATAGGGTTTTTTCCAATAGCAATCCTGTACCGGCTGCTCAATATGGTCTGGTTTATACCCTCTGGCTTCCATCCAGTCTTTCATCCGGCGGCTGTTTAAATCGCGGATCAAGACATCGAAATCGGTCATGCTTCGCATCAGCGGGTCGGGGTAATCGTTGCGTATCACCCAGCCCTTCATGGGCAGACAGTCGATGCCGGATGCCTCCATCTCGTCGAGCAGCCATTCGATCTCATATTCCTGAGTGATGTTCCGATGGGTATCCCGTGCAAAAAAGTCCTTCATCCCCTCCCGCAGGGATTCCCATCCGTCCCCACTCTGCCGGGCAATGACCGGGTAGACCATCGTCACCAAGCTCTGCCGTCGGATCAAAACATCCAGCTTTTCAGCGTCGCAGCCGGTCTCCCAGGGGATCGGCGTCTCAAAATCCTGATGCAGAGCCGCCCGCATCAGCCGCAAAAGCATCTCTGTTTCTTTGTTTTCACGCATCGTTTTACCCCATATACCGCATCGCGCCACCCCTCTGCTTGGCCTGCAGAAGGACGGCGCGGCGCGGTTTTCATCAATGCTTGGGTTTATAGTTCTTGCTCCGTCCAAAGAAGAAGCCTTTTCTTGCGCCGTCCTGTTCAGGCTGCGTCTCTGGGGCAGTGGCCTTCGGCGCGGCCTGCACCGGAGCCTCCCGCATCGGCCTGGCCGGGACGGTAGACGTCATGACCACCGGCTTGTCATCCGGGCTCTTCGGGCCATCCGGAGCTTTCGTCTTCTCTGGAGCGCTTTCTGCCGGCGCTACCGGTTTTTCCAGCGTTTCCGGCTGGCTGGGAGGCGTCTCGGGCTTCTGGGTCCAGCTGTTGTCCGCACCCATCCGGATCAGAGCGTCCATAGCTTCGTCGTCCGACAAGGTCTCCTTCTGAAGGGGATCCTTGGTCAGCTCATCCAGAATATCCGGTGCTCCGGCTGGATTGCTCAAATCACCTTCATTGCCGTTCCCGGCAGCGGGCACCAAAAGCAGGTCGTCAACCTCGGCCGCATCCCGCATGGATTTGGCAGCCAGATCCGACGGTCGGTCACGCCAGGAGCGGAAGCCGTGCATGGTCCTGGAGGCATTGACGATGCACCCCAGAATCCGAATACCAGACTTATCCAGCTGGTCGATCGTATCCTGGATCACCGGCAGCGGAGTAGCGTCATATCGAATGACAAGCAGCACCGCCTGCGCCACCTGGTTCAAACGCAATACATCCGACGACTGCTCGATCGCAGGGCCATCTATAATGATATAGTCGTAGTTCTGGGACAGCTGCTGAATAAAGTCAAACAAAACACTGTCCAGATTGATGGCATTACGCTCCAAAACCGTAGGCAGCAGGTCCAAATACCCCGTCAGGGAGACGACGGTATCCTGTACCGTCGCCTCGCCCTTATAGAGGGCGTTCAGGGTACGGCTGTAATCGACGTTCTGTAAAAACATTCCGCCCAAGCTGGGATTATTCAGATTCAGGTCGATCAAAAGGACTTTTTTCTCCAGATCGGACATCTGGATGGCCAGATTGGCCGCCACGGTACTCTTACCTTCCCGCTCTTCCGCTGAGGTAACATAGACACAATGGCTCTTCTTTTTGCTGCTTCCCAGCCGGTTGCAGAGGATGTAGGCCGCTGAAGCAAAGCTCTGTTCCACCGTCGAATCTACAGCAGATTCCCGGCTGAGCAGCTCCCCTTTCCGCTGGAAATAAGCATGGTCCTGCGGAACGATCCCCAGCATCTCCAGCCCCAGGTCCTCTTCGACGCTTTTGGGATTCAGCAAAGTCGGATGCATGGTGAATTCAAAGATAATCAGGCCCAGACCGATCACAAAACCCACCAGACTGGTCAGGATCCAAATACCTGTATAGCTGTTGCTGGCCGGCGTAAACTCCGCTGCGGGCGGATTGATCACAGCCACCGAGCCGATCATCAACGTTTCAGGCAATACTTCTACTGCAACGTCCAAAATGGCGTTCATCAGTTCCACGCCGGACTCCGCATTCATCCACCAGAGGGTAAGCTCCAGGATCTGCGTCTCATTGTACCGGCTGATGCCAAGATTCCGTGCCACTTCTTCGGGTTCTACCGAGATCAGGCGCGCCTGCTCAATGGCTTGTTCCAGCACGCGGTCGCTGTATATCACATAGGAAACCGAATCGGCCATATCCTCCGCCAGCTGAAAGTCATCTGAGGTCAAATGGTCCGACCCGCCGGCAAAACCTCCCGTCGAGACACGCGGAACAATGGCGATGGAGGTTGTGACCGCATAACTGGTGTAGCTGCCTTGAACAAAGGAGATACTGTTCAGGACCAGACCCAATCCACAGCCAAGCAATGTCAGAACGACCAGTGTTTTCCACCGCCTTGCTATGGTCAGAAGCAAATCCCCTATACGAATTCCTTCATCACTCATATCTGATACCTCTTACTGTTGCTTTATTGCTCATTTGTACCGGCGGAGGCCGCTTCCCTGCGCTCCTTGCGGCGGCGGGAGATCAGCCGCACCAGCCACACGATCAGGCAGATGGCGCCCACGGTCAGCAGGGCCGCGACGGCCAGGGCCACCGCACTGCGGAAGGTGAAGAGCGAGATGCTCCAGGTCTGGACCTGTGCCGTATCCGTCACCTCGAAGCGGTAGGGGTTCTCGGTGTCCTCGCCGCGGACGATGTAGTAGCTGCCCTCGGGCAGGTCGGTCATCTCCACGCTCTGGCCGTTGGTGGTCCAGGACAGGACGACCTGATCCTGGCCGTTGTACAGGGTCACCGGCTCGTTCAGGCTCTCGGTGCCCAGGATGGCGTCCTGCACATGGATGGACACCCGCAGCAGCCGGTTGGTGATCGCCAGCTGGCCGGTGCTCAGGCCGCCGATCCGGCCGTCCGCACTGACGATGACATCGTATGCACCGTCGCCCATCCGGTAGTCGCCCACGGTCTGGGTCTGCTGGATGTGGTAGGTGGTGTTCTTCTGCAGGTCGGTCAGGACAGCGGTGCCCGTCTCGTCAGTGACCAGGCGGCGGGTCCGGCCGGAGCGGTCGTCGGTCACCATCAGGACGGCGCCCGCCAGCTTCTGGCTGTCGTACAGCTCATCCGAGACCTGCACCACCAGCTGGGTCTTTTCCACCTCGACCTCGTGGACCGGGGGCAGAGCGCCGGTCTTGCGCTCCACTTCCACCGTCAGGTCCTCTTCCATGGTGGCGTAGTAGTCAGGGCTTGTCGCCTGCTGGACGGTGTATGTGCCCAGATAGAGCTCCTGGCTCTCGCCGTAGCCCTCCTCGTCGCACTCGATGGTATCCACCACCTGGCCGGCGGTGTAGCGGACGGTACCGTCCAGAGTGGCGATGTCCTCAGCCGCCACTACCCGGAAGGTGCCGCCGCCCACCGGCAGGGCCGTATCCGCATCGCTCATCTGGATGCGGATGATGTTTTTGCAGGGGGACAGACGGATCTGGACCACATAGGGATCAGGCCAGTCGTAGAGCTGGGTGATGTCAAAATAGGTGTCCGGTGCGGCGTCATAGCCCTCCGGAGCATTCAGCTCGTGGAAATAATAATTCCCGTGCCAGACCTTTTCCGGCAGATAGAAGGTGCCGTCCTCCCGGGTGGCGTACTCCCGGTAGGTGATCTTTTCGGGGTAATAGGTGTTCAGCTGCTGGAGCGACCCCTCCTGCAGGGTGGTGTTGTCGGTGCGGTAGAGCTCGAAGCGGATGCCGGCTTCGGGGATGGGCCGGTCGGTCTCGTCGTCCACCAGCTCCACATAGACGGCCGACTTGACGCCCTCGTCGGGGTACATCCCGCCGCCGCCCGCGGTGGGGATGTATTCCTCGTCGTAATCGCCGTCACCATCGCCGCCGCCCCAGCCTCCCCAGCCGCCGCCCCACTCGTCATCCCAGCCATCCCAGTCGTCCTCGTAATAGCTGGACGCGGGGTATTCTTCATAGCCGGTGTAGTCGTGGAGGATGTACAGGCACAGCAGCGCGATGACAAGGATCAGGACAAAGACCAGACCGCTCATCATATCGGTGGCGGGCTGCCAGAAATTGAATTTTGAGGCGGGCTGTCGGTTCTTTTTCATCCGTTCTGCCCCACTTTCAGGTTCTTCTCAAACTCGGCCACCGACAGCGGGCGGGAGAAGAAGTAGCCCTGGCCCTCGGTGCAGCCGCACTTGCGCAGCATGGTCAGCTGCTCCATGCTCTCGATGCCCTCGGCCAGCAGGTTCAGCCGGAGGGTCCGGGCCTGGTTAAAGACGGCGGGCAGGACCTCCAGCTTATCTTCCAGATTTTCGCTGCGGAGGTTGAGTTTCAGCTGGTCGATGCCGATCTCGCCGGCCGAGCTCAGCTTGATGTAATCCCCGTCAAAGCCGTCCAGGATCACCCGGAAGCCGGCCTGCTGCAGCCGGGCCACCGCGTCCTTCAGGACGCCGTAGGCTTCCAGATAGGCGCTGCCGCTGACGTCGATCTCCAGGTGCTTGGGCGGGATGCGGTACTTTTTCAGCATATCCTTGAAGAAGTCGGCCACGTCCATCGCCAGGACATCCGTCTTGGTGACGTTGACCGAGATGGGCACCGGGCGGATGCCCTGGTCCACCCACTGGCGGATCAGCTGGCAGACCTTTTCCCAGATGTACTGGTCCAGCTTGGTGATGTAGCCGTTGCTTTCCAGCACCGGGATAAAGACCGCCGGGGAAATGACCCCCAGAGTGGGGTGGTTCCAGCGGACCAGCGCCTCGGCGCCGATCACCTTGCGGGTGTTCAGCTCATACCGGGGCTGGAGGAAGAAGACGAATTCGTTCTTTTTCAGGCCGTCCAGGATCTGGGGCATCAGGATCTGCTCGTTGCCGGAGGTGCTGCCGCCGCCCACCAGAGGCATGGTGCCCTTTTTGGGCAGGCGCTCCAGCAGCTCGACGATCTGCCGGTTTTCCCGGCGGTCGCTGTAGCGGCTCTGCTCTTCGGTGGTGGGGATGATGGTCCGGTGGAACTCTTCCAGGAAGAGGTCCACCTCCCGGCTCATGATGTTGCGCAGGATGTTGTTGACCACGTTGAAAAAGACGGACAGGATCAGGCCGGCGATGGACGTGTAAAACGCGGTGTTGATGCCGGCCAGGATGGTCTCGACGCTGCCAAGCGCGGCCTCCACCGTCATGAAGTTGATCCCCCGCAGGCCCATCAGCAGGCCCAGGAAGGTGCCCAGGATGCCCAGGCCGGTCATGGTGCCGGGGATCTGGGCCGCCACGCTCTGCCAGCTGTACAGGCCCAGGATGTCCTCGTTGACGGTGTCGTCGATGTCGCTGATGAGCAGGCCGTTTTCCCGCTGCTGGCGCACCTTTTCCCGGTACTCCTGGAACAGCTGGTCCAGCGTTTTCTGCTCAAAGAAACGGTCCATCTGGAGAGCCATCATCCAGGCGGTGCCGCCCTCCGCGTTCATGGCCCGCTTGATGCTGTTCTGTCCGTTGCGCAGGCCGTTGGTGAACGAGATCACCGGAGCCAGGCAGTAGAACCCGCTGGCCAGCGCGATGACGCCCATACAGCCGACGATCACCAAGGACAGCCGATCGGGCGAATAGGCCGCCAGCATGCCGGCCGCTATGAGATATACCACGATAAAAAGATAAGGAAGCCGTCTCACGACTCACTCCACCTCCTGAAATACCCTTTGTATATGTGGACGGGGACCGGCTGTCCATGCCCCAAGAAAAAGAAAAACGGCCGCAATTATACCCTACATATAACTGCGGCCGAACTATCTTGTCTTGCAGCCTGTGACAGGCGCTCCACGTCAGACTTCCAGCTTTGCGTCCCTGCATTTCTGCAGGTTTGCCCTTAACTGTATTCACTTAGGAACTTTATCTAGAGATATTTTATAATAGCGGCCCTTTTTTGTCAAGCAAAATTGGGCAGATGGGGGAATATAATCTTTTGTATACGGCAAAAATGTAAAAACGCTGGATTTTATTCATTCGCCATCTCGATCCGCCGGTCGCAGATCTCCAGCGCCGCGGGCCGGTGGGTGATGATCAGCACCGTCTTGTCGGTCATCTGCCGGAGATTGGCCAGCAGCCGGCGCTCGGTCTCCTCGTCCAGGGAGCTGGTGCACTCGTCCAGGATCAGGACAGGCCGGTCCGAAAAGACCGCCCGGGCGATGGCGATCCGCTGCATCTGCCCTTCCGACAGGCCACAGCCCCGCTCGCCCAGGCATGTGTCCAGGCCCTGTTCCAACCCGGACACGAACTCGCCGGCGCAGGCGATGTCCAGCGCCCGGGCCAGCCGTTCCTCCTGCGCCATGGCGCCCGGGTCGCCAAAGGCCACGATCTCCCGGATGGTCCCGCTCATCAGCTGGTTGCCCTGGGGCACATAGGCAAACAGGCCCCGCCAGGCGGGGGTCAGGGGAGTCTTGCCGTGAACGCCCTGTATATAACGCTCGCCGGCATCCAGTGGGTAAAGGCACATCAGCAGTTTGAGCAGAGTGCTTTTCCCGCAGCCGGAATGGCCGGTAAAGGCCACGTACTCCCCTTTTCGGATCTCCAGGTCCAGATGGTCGATGACCGCCAGCCGTTCCGCAGTCCGGCCGGCGCCCTCCTGCACCTTGTAGGAGAAGCTGGCGTCCCGGATACCCAGGCTGCAAAACTCCTCCCGGTAATACCGGGCAATCTCTCCGGCCGGCAGCCGGCTGGCATCCCCGTCGTCGGGATAGGCCTCGGCCTCCATCAGGCGCTCGGCGCTGGCGATCATGGCGTAATACTGGGGCACCACCCCTGTAATGCCCGCCATCGGAGACTGCACCTGCCCCACCAGCTGCAAAACGGCGGTAAAGGTGCCGTAAGACACCGTCCCCTGCAGGATGCCATAGCCGCAGTAGAGCGCCGCCAGGAGGTAGCCTCCTTCGGCCAGCCCCCAGAAGCCAAAACTGAACAGGTTGGAAAAGCGGTTCCGCTTCAGGCGGGCGGCTTTGTGCCGCTCCATCCTGGCGGCGGCCTCGGCGCAGGTCTCGTCCTCCATCGAAAAGACCCGAACGATCATCATGCTTTCCAGCCGCTCCTGGACAAAGGCCAGCACCGCCGCCCCTGCCTCCTGGATGCGCTTGTGCATCCGCTTGAGGATCTTCCGCAGGGAAACCGTCAGCACCAGCACGATGCAGCCCGCCGGCACCAGAATGTAGAAAAACGCCGGCTCCAAGAGGAACAGAGCCGCCAGCGCTCCGCTCAACCGGGCCAGCAGGCCGGCCAGCCGGGGCAGCAGGTCCACCATATTCCCGGCCACCACCGCCGTATCCGAGGTCAGCCGCGACACCCAGTCCCCCGAGTGGCGCGCCGTAACCGTGGCGTAATCCTTGTGCAGCAGGCAGGCAAACAGCCTCTGCTTGAAGCGGTTTTCCAGCGAGGCCCGCGCCCACTCGGAGATCAGGCTGTCCGCTGCATTCAGGAGCATTTGCCCCAGGGTCATGGCCGCCAGAGCGGCCGCCGCCCCCAAAAATGGCTCCATCTGCCCCGACGCGGCCCGGTCCACCAGATTGCCGAACAGCAGAGCATACGCCACGCTGCTGGCCCCCAGCACCATGTCCAGCAGGGCGATGCCCACCACCGCAAACTTGTACCGGCCGGCCACCTGTCCCAGCCAGCGCAGGGTATTCTGATGTTCCTGCGCGCTCTTTGCTTGCCCGCTCATGCTTTGGGCGAGACGCCGCCATAGGTGCGGATGGCGTCCTCTGCTATCTGCCGGATTCGATCTACGTACCCGTTTTTCCACAGCATACACATGGTGCGGTCACACCCCATCAGCTGCTGGTTCCCCTCCAGTAACGCTGTGGCTCGGCACCCGCCGCCGCACTTATAGCGATAGGCACAGGCATTGCATTCAGGGTTAGCAGCCAGCAAGTCCCGGATACGTCCATTGACAAACTGCATATAATAACTGCCGCTCAGCCCCTGCTTCAATCCAATATCTTGCACCAGTGGGAAACGATCCTGTTGGGGGCTGGCTGTCATAGGCATACAGGGCAGCAGACGCCCCTCTGGTGTAATATAACACGCCATCCGAGCTGCACCACACATAAAATGATCCAGACACTCCTCCGTTCCGTCATAAGGTTCAGGAATAACCTTATAGGGTTGATCTTTACGCAATGTGGCAACATTTGTAAGCATTAATTGCTGAACAGGTTGCCCTGCCCGATAATACCACGCAATATAGGGCAGCATCGCCTCGACAAATTCCTGGTTAGTCAAAGCATTTCCTTGGCTGTTGCGGCACCAGAGGGGCGTCATAGCAATATTGCCTACTTTCACATTCTGGACACCTACAGCGCGTAATGCTTCAATTGACTGGGGCAACGTGTTCACATTTCCCCTGTGGATGCACATTTCCACATTAACAGGGAATTTTCTGCTCTGCAGTAACTGCAGAGCCCGCAGGGCAGCTTCTTCTGCACCGGAAACCCCTCTCATCCAGTCATGCCAACCGATGCCATCGAAGCTGATGGAAAATTCCGGTTTGACACCTCGTTTTTCAAACTCGTCCAGCAATTTGTCATTGACCAGCCAGCCATTGGTATAAACCATATTGATGGTCATATGATAGGACAAAATGCGGTCGATCAACTGCCAAATGTCCCTGCGAACAAAGGGCTCACCGCCGGTCAAATCCACACTCAAAACACCGCATTCGGCCATCTGGTCAATCAAATGAAACGCCTGCTCGGTGGAAAGTTCTCCCAGCAGCCCTTCCGGCGCATCCATAAAACAATGGCGGCAGCGGTAATTGCATTTGCCAGTGACAGACCAAAATACATTTCGAACGTATCTATTTTTATAATACTTATAGTATTGATCGTTTTCCATCGGGCAAGCTCTTTCGCAGGACTCAATCCAACCATTTGTCTCACACTCTTGCAGCGCTTTTTTCAGTGCTTCATCCAGCAGGCCACCGGGCAGCTCCGTTTCTCCATCACAGAGAGTCAGTACCTGAAACTGTTCCTGGGTCAAATTCTGCGTCCAGTTTTCAGGGCGTTTCACAAGTACCCAGGCCATTCCCTCCCAACCACGCAGGACATACGGCGGCTTCATTCTATAATACATTGTTTTTTCCTCATCAGTTTGTATCAAAAACGGCAAACAGACCGTGAAATCTGTTTGCCGCTTTTAGACAGATACCTTAGTAGCCAGCTTTTAACCAAATGCTCTTAGGAAAGAGGAGGTTTCAGATCTCCCCCTGACTGCTGCAGTCCACCATGACAAGTATAGCCGTTCTCACTTGACCAAGTTACACATCCACCACTGGTACGAACGACATCAGTGTTGTCAAACTGAACCAGCTCGGCAACTGCCTTTTTGTAAATTGCTTTACTGAGCATCAAAAAACTCCTTTCTTCCTGTATTTAATAAAATGCAAAACGCATTCTATTACATAATAAATTACAGGTATTCACCATTAATCTTTCTTTCCTGTATCATGTTCTTCCCCAGTACCACCGCTTATGCCTGTTCCACTATTGCAACGGTACGAATTACCATGAGGGCACTCACCACTTGTTCTGATAACATCGGTATTATCAAACAAAACGACTTCTGCAAATGCTTTATCATAAGATTTTACAAGAATTCACTCCTCTTTCTGTAATCCAATTTTCTCTCTTTTGCTTCTATGAATACCTATTATATAGGCAGTCATGCTTCTTATAACCGCAGCAAACGCCAATGCAGCACATACCCCAGCTTCCGTCTGGCGCGCCCCAGCAGGGCGTGCAGCCAGACCCAGGCAAAGCGCAGAGGCAGCGTCCGGCGGTACTGCAGGTCGGCGGGGCTGCCGCAGGGGGTGTACTGCTCCCCTTCGTCGGCGTAGTAGCCCGCCATGACCCCGACGATCTTGTCCGTCGGCACCGTCTCTTTCCAGTAACAGTTGTCGCCGCGGATCACATACCCTTCCGCCGCCGTCCCGATGACCCGGTGGAGCACATAATCATTGCGGGCGTTCCGGTACAGGGCCACGTCCCCCCGCTTGAGGGGGCCGTGCGGGGGCTCGATCACCACCGTGCTCCTGCGGTGGTGGAGCAGCGGTTCCATGCTGACCCCCACCGTCCAGGACAGGGCGCGGCCGGTCAGGGCCAGTTCTTCCTCAATCGTTCGATGCTGCATGTTCCAACGCCACCTCGATGCTCTGCAAGAATTCCCGCACATCCCGGCGGGCGGTCTCCTGGTCCACGCCTTCGTAACGTTCCAGCGTTTTGGCGGTCAGGTCGTCCTCCGAGGAGCCCTTCTCGAGCTCTTTCCAGTAAAAGGCGCCGGTATCGTTCAGCCGGATCATCCCGTTGAAGCTTTTGCTCGCCTCGCCGATGGCGACCACCATAAATTCATCGCCCAGACGGCGCAGCAGAAATCCCTTTTTGGTTTTCAGCATTCTGTTTCCTCCTCATGGTCAGATACGACAGCCGCGACGCCTCCGGCTCGCGGTTGCATTGCAGCAGGTAGAAATCCGCCGACGTCATCATCTGGTCCAGCAAGCGCCAAAAACGGGTAAAGGTCTCCTCGTTGTTCCGGGAGAGATGCACCTGCCGGAAAATATGCCGGCTGGCTTCGCTGACCGAGAGCCTGCGGATATGGTTTTCAGGGTTTTGCTCGATGATACAGATGCCCCCCACCGGAAACATCGCCCCGGGCCCCAGGCCCAGCTCTTCCTTGCCCTTCCAGGGGGTGGAGCACACATACACTTTGCCGTCCTGCAGGCGGATCAGCGGCTTATCCCCGTTGACGATGACGGCGCGGTCGCCAAAGTGCTTTTTCCAGAGCATGGTGTGGGTGGTTTTGCCGGTGCCGCTGGGAGCGGTGAAGATGTAGGCGACGCCGTCCACCGCCACCACCGCCGCGTGCATCAGGAACATATCGTAAAAGGGCATCCTGTCGCAGATGCTGGTGATGAGGCTGTCGCTTTCACAGCGGCCCTTCCACCGGTCAAAATCCAATGTACAATGGAAAATTTCTTCCCAGGCCTCAAACTCGTTTCGGATCCTTTCATCCGTTGCGCTGACCGTGAAATCCGGTTCTTTGCTCAGAGGGATCTCAAACGTACGGCATGCCTGGTAAACATACGGATAACGATGGTCTATGTTGACCGTCACATCGGCCAGCTTGATGGTGAACTGCAATCGTTGGTACACTCCATTCACAGGGACGCCGTAGAAAACAAAACGGCCGCAATTATCGTCGATAACTGCGGCCGAACCACCTTGCGGCTCGCGGCCGCGTCAGGCTTCATGCTTTGCGTCCCTGTATTTCTACAGGTTTGCCAAAGATAAAGGGAGGGCCTGCGGCCCTGCGCCTTGTTTTTCTTTTAGTTTAACCTTTCTGCGTTGGATTGTCAAGAGGGTTTGCCGGTTTGGGCGGGAATTTTGCTGTAGGTGTTACAATGAAGTGAGACAAAAAGAGAAAAAAGAGTAGCGAATAGG
>HHCFJ05603__coassemble_712_pt1 | contig 14639 bp, 11 predicted proteins | sample HHCFJ05603__metabat2_low_PE_003 | metagenome-assembled genome bin HHCFJ05603 | reverse complement strand
CTGTCCCGCGTATGCGGGCAGAAATGGGTTCCCCCTGGAGCGTGGCGCTTTTGCGCCACGCTAAAAACCCCTGCCTCTCCCTGATTGAGGAGAAGCAGGGGCTTTCCTGCTGCAAAAAATCTCAGTGGGCCGGGGTAAAGTCGGAAGGGGCCACCCAGCCGCCCTGGTCCAGGACCTGGCGCATGATCTGCATGACCCCCTGGTCCCAGTGGGGCGGCGCCAGAAAGGCCACCCGGGCCCGCAGGTCCTGGCTGCCGTTGGCCATCAGGAAGCCGTATTTGGCGGTGCAGAGCATCTCGGCGTCGTTGTAGGTGTCCCCGAAGGCCATCAGGTTGGCGTTCTGCAGCCCCAGGCTGCGCCCCAGCGCCCGCAGGGCCGCGCCCTTGTCCACGCCCCGGTTCATGATGTCCACCCAGTTGGCCCCCGCCACCGCCACCGAGAACCGCCCGGCGTACCATTTGCCGTAGCGCTTGTCGTAGGCGGCCTGGGCGTCCCCGCGGGGCAGGTAGACGGTGTATTTGTCGGCGGGGATGTCCAGGGCGGTCAGGTCGTCCACATAGGTGACGCGGGTGTAAAACTGGGCCAGCACCCGGGCATAGCGCTCATACTGGCGCTCGACGTAGGCGCTTTCCATCCCGCAGAGGACGCCGATGTCCCCTGCCTCCCGGGTGGCGGCGGCCATTTCGCGGTAGTCCGCCCCCGGCATCCGGGACTGGTAGATGTCCCGGCCCCGCCAGCGGATGGCGCCGCCGTTGTCCCCGATGAGGGCGATGTGGTCCCGCAGGGTGGGGAACATGGCCTCGAGGGTGTAGAGGGGCCTCCCGCTGGCAGCCGCAAAGTAGATGCCTTCCTCTTCCAGCGCCCGGACCAGCCCGGCAAAGCCGTCCGGCAGCTGGCTGTTCTCGTCCAGCAGGGTGTAATCCATATCCGAGGCGATCAGGCCGATGTGGTCCCGCTCCATACGCACAGCCCCTTCCTAAAAATGAAAGACCGTTTTACGTTCAGCCGGGGCCGGGCCCCGGCGCGGCTCTTGCCAAAAGGGGAATACCAGGGGGCGCCTCCCTGCCGCGCACCCACGCGGGGAGCGGTCCCCCTGGCAATGTTTTAGCCCATGTAGCTGATGTTCAGGTCGACGCCGCTGCTGCTGACGCCGCTCAGCTTGCCGGTGCAGCTGCCCTGCCACATATCGCAGTCGATGCTGGGGGCGCTGACGCCGTAGTGGGCGTTCCAGATGCGGTAGCCCTGGAGCGCCGACAGGTCCAGATGGTTCTGGAACCAGCTGGTGGAAGCATAGACGCCCGGCTCATAGCCGTACTTCTTCAGCTCCTCGCAGAACGCCACGGCGCAGGCGGTGCGCTCGGCCTTGGTCAGGTTGTCGGCCCGGCCGGTGTGGGAGCTGGTGCTGTACTCGCTGTCAAAGTAGACGGGGTAGTCCAGGCTGCGGCCGTTGAGGACGTAGGCGCAGGCAAAGGCTTCTTCCCGGGCTTCCTCTTCGTTGATGGCCTGGCTGAAAATGTAGACGCCGGTCTTGAGGCCCGCGGCCTTGGCCCCGGCCAGGTGGCTCTCGAACATGGAATCCAGCACCAGGGCGCCGGTCTCGTAGCCCCGGTAGCCGATGCGGATGATGACGAAGGAGGCGCCCGCCTGCTTGACCTTCTGCCAATCCACCTTCTGCTGGTAGCGGGACACGTCGATGCCGAAGGTCACGTTGTCCTGCCGGACGCCGTTGGCGTCGAAGTAGTAGATCTTGTCGTCGATGGTCTGCAGGCCGGTCAGGCGCTCATGAGTGGTGGGGTCGTAGTAGTAGGTCTTGTTCCCCTCGGTCCGCCAGCCGGAATAGGCCGGGGTCTCCCGCTCGGGGAACAGCCAGTTGAACAGCCAGTTGAAGAACCAGCTCAGGCAGTTTTCCTCATCCCAGTCGATGTTCTGGTTTTCCAGCATGGTGTTGAACTCGTCCGGGGTCAGGGTGATCCGGCCGCTGGCGTCGGGGGTGATGGTGGTGGCCTCATAGCGGGCGGCCAGCGGGTCCTCGGCCGCGGTGGCCTCGGTCATCTGCTGGAAGCCGGCCTGCGCGGCCCGCACCTCCGTCAGCCCGTTCTCTTCTTCCAGATCTGCCTGGGGCAGGGCGGGGGCCGCCTCCGGCCCGGCAGGGGCAGGCTCTTCCGCCGCAGGGGCGCTCTGCTCCGGCGCAGCCTCGGGCGCCGCGGTTTCTTCCGCCGCAGGGATTTCCACGGCGGGGGCAGCCTGCTCCGTTTCAGCGGGCTGGGCGGCTGCCTCAGGCTGGGCCGCCTCCCCGGCCGCACCGGCCTCCGCCTGGGCTGCCTCTGCCACGGCGGGCGCAGCCGGCAGGGCCTGCGCCTGCTCCGGCGCGGCCTCCTGATACACGGTCCCCGGTTCCACCAGCAGGACCTGGGGCTCAAACACGGCGGCCGCGTATCCCGCAGCCCCCGTCACCGTGAGGGTCAGGGCAATGACTGCCGCTGCCACGCATTGGCCCAGATCGCGGCCCCCTCCCGGTCTTTTTGAAAACAAGGTCGAAATCTTCCGTTTCATTCCGTCTCCCTCAGCCTCCGTACATCCAGATTTTGTGTTCTAAGTATACACCAGGATGCGCTCTGCCGTCAATCTTGAAAGGCGTCTATCCCGGCGTGTTCCGCTGTCCCCGCGCCGGGCCGGACGGGGGCCCTGGCAGAGAACTGCTGTGTGTAATACGTCTCAGATGCCAGAATCATTGCACGCTTCTGCGGGAATTCCTGTCAAATCGCCCAAAATCTCCCCCGCGCCTTGCTGTCTTGACACCTGTATGGTATACTGTTTGCCGTCTGCAACAGCTGTTTTGGGGCCGCGCGCCCTTTTTTCGACCGGAAAGGCGGTATCAACATGGAAAATGTGAAAGATTTTTTAACACGCAAGGACATCGTCATCACCCCCCAGCGGTACCTGATCGACGCCCTGGGCGCCATGGCGCAGGGCCTGTTCGCCAGCCTGCTGATCGGCACCATCCTCAACACCCTGGGCCAGCAGCTGGGCGTCGCCATGCTGGTGACCATCGGGGACTACGCCTCGGCCATGAGCGGCCCGGCCATGGCCTGCGCCATCGGCTATGCCCTCCACGCCCCCAACTTCGTCCTGTTCAGCCTGGTGACGGTGGGCTGGGCCTCCAACTCCCTGGGCGGGGCCGGCGGGCCCCTGGCCGTGCTGCTCATCGCCATCGTCGCCGCCGAGCTGGGCAAGGCCGTCAGCAAGGAGACCAAGGTGGACCTGCTGGTCACCCCGCTGGTGACCATCTTCTCCGGGGTGGGGCTGGCCCTGCTCATTGCCGCCCCCATCGGCGCGGCGGCCAGCCGGGTGGGCGCGCTCATCATGTGGGCCACCGAGCAGTCCCCCTTCGTCATGGGGATGCTGGTGTCGGTGATCGTGGGGGTGGCCCTGACCCTGCCCATCTCCTCGGCGGCCATCTGCGCCGCCCTGGGCCTGACCGGCCTGGCGGGCGGCGCGGCGGTGGCCGGCTGCTGCGCCCAGATGGTGGGCTTTGCGGTGATGAGCTATAAGGAGAACGGTGTGGGCGGCCTGGTCAGCCAGGGCCTCGGCACCAGCATGCTGCAGATGGGCAACATCGTCCGCAACCCCCGGATCTGGATCGCCCCCACCCTGGCCAGCGCCATCACCGGCCCCATGGCCACCTGCCTGTTCCACTTTGAAATGAACGGCGCCGCAGTCTCCTCGGGGATGGGCACCTGCGGCATGGTAGGGCCCATCGGGGTGTACACCGGCTGGCTGAACGACGTCGCCGCCGGCGTCAAAGCCGCCGTCACCCCCTGGGACTGGGCCGGGATGATCCTGCTGTGCTTTGTGCTGCCGGCGGTGCTGAGCGTCCTCTTCTGCCAGATCGAGCGCCGCCTGGGCTGGATCCAGGAAGGCGACCTCAAGCTGGACTGAGGCGCCGTCTGCGTGTGCGTCCGTTCCTTTTGCCCGGTTTGGTCCGGGCATTTTTCACACTTTCGACACAAACACGCCGTTTTTCCCCAATGTTCACAAAAAGTTCATCAGCGCCTCATAATCCGTCTCTATTTTTCTGGTACAAATGCAGAGGAAAGCCTCCCGCAGCACCGGAAAGCGGCCTTTCAGGCCCCAAATTGCAGAAATTTTACCTGTTAGGCCCCAAAAACATCTGGTCAAGTCCCGCGGATTATGCTATACTTGCTGTGTCCGCAATTTGGCCGGCGGTGGGAGAAGCTCCCCGGCCCAGGCAGGGCGTATCAATGCAGTCAACGCAGCCGGCACAAGGCCGGCCAGGAGACGGAAAGGAATCGTGTATACATGAAGATCGGATTTACCGAGCTGCTCGTCGTTGTCGTCGTGGCGTTTATATTCATCGGGCCCAACCAGCTGCCTGAATACGCGCGCAAACTGGGCAAGATGCTGCGCGAGGTGCGCAAGTACACCAGCACGGCCTCCAAGGATATTCAGGAGAACATTGTGGAGCCGCTCAACGAGATCCAGCAGCCCCTGAAGGAGGCCATCTCTCCCCTGACGGATATCAAAAAGGATATCGACAACAGCGTCAAGGATGTGACCAAGAGCTTTACCGGCATTGGCAAGACCAGCAAGGAAGAGGCCGCGGCAGCTGCCGCAGCGGAAGAGCCGGTGGAGGAACTGGAGGAGCTGGCTGAAGAGGCCGCCCCCGCCGCCCCGTCCGCCGAAGCGCCCGCCCAGGCCCCTGCCGGCGCTGAGCCTGCCGAACCCGCCGCAGCACCCGCCGCCGAGGCAGCGCCCGCCGCCAAGCCCGCAGAGGAAGCTGCCGCCGCCCCGGCCGCTGAGGCAGCCGGCGAAGAAGCAGGCAAAAAGACCGCCGCGGTCTGACGCCGCCCCAAACCATGCAGCAAGCCGCACAGCGCGGCTGTGTAGAGTAGTGACCCGGACTGAGACTCATGCCCGGCAAAGTAAAAAGGAGTAGTACATTATGCGTATCGGACCTACCGAAATCTTCATGATCCTCATCGTTGTCCTCATCATCTTTGGACCCAAGAACCTGCCCAAGCTGGGCAAGATGTTCGGCCAGACCATGAAGGGCTTCAAGGAAGGCATCGACGACGATGACGACGACGATACCACCAAGAAGGCCAAGACCGAGAAGGCCGAAAAGACCGAGAAAAACGACGAGGAGTAATTTGTGGCCACACTATTTAAGCACAGAAAAGGCGCCGAGGCGATGGGCCCCGACGGCAGCATGACGCTGGGCGGCCACCTGAAAGAACTGCGCAACCGCGTGGTGTTCTGTGCGGTCCTGTACGCTGTGGCCTTCCTGGGTTTTCTGGCGGTCGCCGACCAGCTCATCAATGTTTTGACGGCCATGGCTTCCGGGGCGTTTGAGTTCATCTCCATCGACCCGCAGGAAAAGCTGATCCAGTATTTCCGGGTCGCCCTGATCGCCGCGCTGATCGTCGACATCCCCTTCATCGCCTATCATATCTACGCATTCGCAAAGCCCGGCCTGAAAAAGAGCGAGAGCTTCTTCTTCGGCCTGGTGCTGGTGATGGGCCTGGGGCTGTTCGTGGTGGGCGTACTGTTCGCCTACTTCGTCTCCCTGCCCTTCATGCTCAACTTTATGGCTACCCTGGAGGGCGCGGATTACATCGTACAGACCACCAGTATCGCCAGCTACGTCAGCTTCTGCATCACGATCTTCCTGATCTTTGGCGCAGTGTTTGAGATGCCGCTGGTGGTGGTGGTGCTGTCCCGGATGGGCATCGTGAGCCCCACCCTGATGAAGAACGCCCGGGGCATCATGATCGTCCTGATCTTCTTTGTGGCGGCCGTCATCACCCCGCCCGACATCGTCTCCCAGACCATGGTCGCTTTGCCCATGTGTATCCTGTACATGGTCAGTACCGCCCTGTGCAAAATCTTTTACAAGAAGCACGAGGAAGCGGAAGAGGACGACGAAGAGGAAGATGCCGAAGAGGCTTAAGCCTTTTCTTTTCTACCAAACGTTATAAAAGACCCGGCTGGCCGGGCGGTGTGGACCGCCTGCCAGCCGGGTCTTTTCGTATGTATTTACCTGTGCCGGGCCGCCGAGCGTCCCGCCACCACCCCCGAGCCAAAGGCCCAGTGGAGGTTGAAGCCGCCGCAGCTGCCGGCGCAGTCCAAAGTCTCGCCCACAAAGTAGAGCCCCGGGCAGCCCCGGAACTGAAAATCCGGCCCCAGCTCCTCCAGCGAAAGGCCGCCCCCGGTGGTCTGGGCCTGCTTCCAGCCGCAGAGGCTGAGGCCGCCGAACCGCCATGCCTTGCAGGTATGGGCCAGCCGCCGCCAGTCCTCAGGGTTCAGCTGGGCGGACAGGCGGCCGGAGAGGCCGGCCGCTTTCCACAAAGCGTCCCCCAGACGGCGGTCCAGCATCCCCTGCCAGAAGGGCAGGGCGGGCTTTCCCCCACCCCGTGCGGCCAGAAAGCCGGCCAGCGCCTCTTCCTCCCATTGGGGGAACAGGTCCACCGACACGGCGGGGTCCTGCGGGCCGCGCCCCGGCGCCAGCAGCCCCGAAAGCTGCATGACGCAGATGCCGGACAGCCCGTATTCGGCAAACTGGATCTCCCCTTCTTCCCGGGCCAAAAGGCGGCTGCCCTCCCACAGGCTGACAGCCCCCCGGGCCCGCAGGCCGGCCAGGGGTTTCAGCACAGCGGCGTCCCCGCAGCGCAGGGGGGTCAGGCAGGGGTAAAGGGGTTCTACCCTGCCGCCAGCCCGCCGGGCCAGGGCGGGGCCAAAGCCTCCGGTGCCGAACTGGGGGCCGGCACTGCCCCCCAGGGCGCAGATCACGCTCTGGGCCGTCAGGAGCTGGCGCTTGCCTTCCCGCTCCGCCTGGACGGCGTAGCTGCGCCCTTTCTGGCCCAGCTCCAGCACCCGGCAGCCGGCCTGCACCGACACGCCCAGCGCCTCCAGCCAGCCCAGCAGCAGGCCGGTCAGGTCCGCCGCCTGGTTGGAATAGGGATACAGCCGCCCTGCCTCATCGGCCCGGCGGAGCAGGCCCAGCCCCTCCCACCAGGCGGGCAGGTCCGCCCCGTCGATGGCGGCCAGCAGCCCGGCCAGCGCGCCGGGGGCCGCGGTGAAATACCGCCCCGGCTCGCTGCTGGCGAGGTTGTCGAAGTTGCAGCGGCCGTTGCCGGTGGCCAGCAGCTTTTTGCCGGGGGCAGGGTTCTGTTCCAGCAGGGTGACGCGCACCCGGCCGCCGCCGGTCTGGGCCGCCGCAATGGCCGCCGCCAGCCCCGACGCGCCCCCGCCCAGGACCAGGATCTCTTTCAACGCAAGCCCTCCCGTATTGTTTTATCGGAAAAATACAAATGGGACACCGTCACCATTTGGTCTTGGTCTCCACCACACGGCCGGCGATGTGCAGCCGGTTCAGGTCCTCGCCCTTGATGACCAGCTCGCTGTAGTTGGGGTTGAAGGGCTGCAGGACCACGCTGTTCCCCCGCTGGATGTACCGCTTGAGGGTGCCCTCGCCCTCGTCGCCGTAGATGATGACCCCCAGGTCCCCGCTTTCCAGGGTGTCCTGGCGGTGGACCAGGGCCAGGTCGCCGTCCTGGATGCGGGGCTCCATGCTGTCCCCACGGACCACCAGATAAAAATAGTTGGCCGGGTCCTTGACCCGGGCGTACTCCTTGCCGTAGTCCTCCTCAAAGGCGAGGGCGCCGTAGCCCGCCTTGACGGTGCCGATTACCGGGATCAGGCTCTCGGCATAGCCGCCGAAAAAGCGGCTCTCGGTCTCGGACAGGTCGGCGGCAGGGCGGTAAAGCCCCAGCAGATAGTCGGCGGTGGTGCCCAGGATGCCGGCGATCCGGGCCACGGTGGAGGGGTCGGGAGAGGATTTGCCGCTCTCCCATTTGCCCACGGCCTGCTGGGTCACCCCCAGGCGGGCCGCCAGCTCCGCCTGGCTGATGCCCTGCTTTTTGCGGCATTTTTTGAGCAGCTCGGAAAATGACATCGGTAACGCCCCTTTGCAAAACGGCATACTGCCGGTCGTTCGGTATGCTTGGGGCACGGCCCCGGGGATACCTTGCGCCGGCGGGCCGCGTCGTCCGGCCCGCTCCCGGCTCCTCCCATGCCCGGGACCGCGATGCGCGCCGGTCCGGGCCTTTGCCGTGCCATACCATACAACTGGTTATTTCTTGTTTTTATTATACAACCAAAAAGTGTCCCTGTAAAGTACAAATTTGTAAAAAAGCGAATAAAAGTTGTATTTCCTCTTGACAGAGACCCAATTTTGGTTTATGATAAAGGCAATAAAACAACTTGCGGTTGTCTTTCTGGTTGTGACGCTGTGTGGAGGAGGTCCCGTCCTATGAAGTGTCTGCTTTGGAAATGCTGGATCCTTATGGTTGCGCTGGCCCTGGTACTGGTCCTGGGGGCCTTTGCCGAGGGGACCATGAGCCTGCCTCTGGCGGCCGCCCTCTGCCTGGCCGGATACCGCATCCTGCGGGCCGCCTGGGCGGCCGAACAGCGTGCGGAACGGCAGGCCGCCCGCCGCGCCACCCGACGCCGCGCCCCGGCCGCGGCCGGGCACAGCCGCCCCGTCTCCGGAGAGGCGGCCCGGCCCGACTCGCTCCGGGTGGCCTGAACGATTTCCCTGCGCTGCGCCTTGCGGGACGCACCCTGCCGGGCGGCGGCTGTCCCAACTCCGAGCCCGCCGCCCCCTGTCCTGGACCGGGGCGCGCCCCTTTTCCTCCGTCTTTTCCGCGCCGCGCTGTGAAATAGCAGGTCCCGTTTGCACCTGCCGAAACGAAACGCCCCGCCTGCCCTGTGCTGTGCACAGCGAGCCGGCGGGGTGTTTCTGTGTTACCTCAGGAGGAGAGGGACAAAAAGATCAGATGCCGATCCAGCCGCTGACCGCGGTCCAGGCTTCTTCCACCAGGGAGGGCCCGGCAGGAGCTTGGGCCGAAGCGGCGCCGCCGGCAGACCCGGCAGCTGCGGAACCGGTGACTTCCAGCGCAATGTCACGGAAGGTCACGTTGCAGTTGCGGGAGACGTAGAACCCGACGTAGATGTAATCGGAATCCACGGCGGTCAGGGGGTAGTCGAACCCAGCCGAGGCCGGAGCGTTGTCGCCATAGGTGACGGTGTAGCCGTCGGCAGAGCCCACGATCTCCAGCTTCAGGGTGTCCCCTGCGGCGTAGACCTGGGTGGCGGCGGGGGCGTTGTACAGCTCGCCGCTCTTGCGGCCAAAGCCGGCAAACGCGCCCTGGTTGCGGGTGCCTGCCGCCACATAGTCGCCCATGGTCTCGGCCACGTAGGTGTCGATGTACAGGTCGTCACGGGCCATCAGGCCGAAGGAGACCTGGTTGTTGGCGGCCATGCTGTTGACGGTGGCGGTGGCCGACAGCTTGAAGGTGGTGCCGGCCGGCAGCTGAACATAGTACATCATGATGCCGTCCGAGCTGCCCGCGATCTTGCCGCGGTTGTTGGCCACGCCCAGGGTGATGGAGCCGTCGGCCCCCAGCTGGGCGGTGAAGTTCTCCGCGGTGATCTTGTCCTGGCCGCCCACATCCCCAAAGACGGTGCCGTTCCAGACACGGCCGCTGGCGTCGGTGTACGCGGGCCAGAGGGCGCTGACGCCGGTGGGCGCCGCGTAGCTGCTGACCTCATAGTCGGGGTTGGCGGCGTCGGCAAAGTCGGCGTTGTAGGTGGGCTGGACCTTGTGCCGGCTGTATTTTTTGAGGGAGGTGTCGGCGTTGGCGATCAGCCAGGCGTTCATCTTGGCGCCGTAGCTGTTGGTGTGGGTCTTGTCCAGGCCGGTGGGGATCAGGCTGACCCCGTCGGCGGCGTACTTGGCGCCGGTGAAGGCGTGCATCCACTGGGCGTGCTGGCCCATCCGGACGTTCAGGTCCTCGGTGAGGCGGGTCAGGTCGATGCACTGGATGTCCAGCGCCTGGCACATATCCCGGATCGCCTGGGCGTAATCGCCGCCGGGGAAGGTGTTGCCGTAGGCTTCCACCGTCTCGGTGATGTGGCCGGACTCGCCGTCGTAGCTCTCATGGGTGTTGGCGTCGGTCAGGCGGACGATGGGGGTGCAGACGATGGGGGTGACGCCGGCGGCCAGGGCAGGCTGGATGTAGTTGACGTACAGGCTGTTGGCAAAGCTGCCGGGGGTGTTGTAGTCGCCGTTGGGGTTGGTGTAGCGGGCCTCCTCGGTCTTTTCGTCGTTGTGGCCAAAGCCGATCAGGAGAAACTGCTCGGTCCCGGGGACCGTGCCCATGGCCGGGACGGTGTCGCTGCCCTGGCGGAGTGTGGTGTAGCTGTCCATGGTCAGGAAGTCCTTGCTGGACGCGCCCGACACCGCCAGGTTGTAGACGTCGGCGTTGAGGTAGTTGGCCAGCTCTTCGCCGTAGCCTTCCCGGGGCAGGTAGTAGCCGTCGTCAAAACCGGAGACGGTGGAGTCGCCCACCACCCAGATGGTGGCCTTTTCGGGCTCGTGCTGGCCCCAGGCCTCGCCCCGGGCGCCGGCGTTGCCGCCGGTGAAGGCCTTGCCGATCTGGTTGAGCAGCAGCAGGCCGTGCATATTAATCGAGCCGTCGGCGTTGCGGGTGGGCTCGCGGCTGGTGTCCAGGCTCCAGAACCAGAAGCGGGAAGCCGCGGTCTGGTTGGACGAGGTGTTGTGGCTGGACTGGGCCTCGGTGTCCCAATAGTAGTTGGTGCGGCCGTAGACGTCGGTGCTAGACTGGCTTTGCAGCTCGATCTGCTCGGGGATGTCCTTGCCGTCGGTGCGGAAGGAGAGGACGCCCTCGGCCTCATAGCCGGTGGCGGCGGCCTTGTCGCTGGTGTACAGGGCCACGTTGTAGCTGCCGTTGTTGAAGCTGGTGGAGTTGTAGACCTTGATGTCCAGGCCCGAGTTGGAGTCGATGCCCTTGGCCTTGTTCTCGTAGGAGATGGAATTTTCCAGCACATGGGCGCCAGGCATATTGGAGCCGCCCATCTTGAAGCCGTTGCCGTTGCCGGCGTCCAGGGTCTCGGCGGCGGGGTCCACGGTCAGGGTGCCGTTTTCGTCGCAGGAGACGGAGGCGAAGCTCCAGCTCTTGGCGGTGCTGCCCGGGACGACCTTGATCCAGCCGTTGCGGTAGGCCACCGAGTTGCGGATGGTGGTGTTGCCGATGGAGCCGGTGGCCACCTTGGCAAAGAAGTCCCAGCCGTCGTCGGCGTTGTAGGCGGCGATGCAGCCGTCAAAGACGTTGCCCACGCCGGCGGTCAGCTTGGCGGCAAAGCCGTCGGCATCCTCCATCTGGGAGTCGGCGTTGTTGATGGAGGTGCAGTTCAGCACGGTGTTGTAGCTGGGCCATTTCTCGATGGTCTCGGCCGAGGAGCCGGAGATCTGCAGGCCGGTGTTGCCGTTGTTGTAGAAGTTCATCCGCTCGATGGTGTTGTGGCTGCCGGAGACCTGCATCCCCTTGGAGCCGTCGGCGCTGTTGGTGACGTTGATGAAGCTGGCGTGCCAGTAGTCGCCCCACAGCTCAAAGCCGGCGCCCGAGCGGCCAAAGTCCAGGATGGCGTAGCCGCCGTCGCCCTTCAGGGTGATGGGCTGGCTGGCGGTGCCGCTGCGGCCCCGGGCCACCTTGAGCAGGGCGCCGCTGAGATCGTAGCGGCCGGGCTGGAGCAGGATGGTCTGGCCGGCAGTGGCATAGTCGAGGGCGGTCTGGAGGTCGACGGCGTCGGCGTAACTGGAGCCGCCCGCGGCGCTCTGGCCGGCAGGGGTCACATAGATGGTGCTGCCGTCGCCGATGGTGCGGACGGTGACCGTCTTTTCCACCACAGCGGTGTCATAGCTGTTCAGCACCTCGAAGGCCGAGATCTTGTAGTCGGGGTCGGGGGTGAACTCCACCCGGAAGGTGGTGTCCCCGGCGATGGGATAGGTCGCGGAGAATTCGGTGTTGGCGGTGACGGCCACCCCGGACTCCACCAGCGCGCCGTTCTGGTACACGTTGGCGCTGCCGTCGGCGTTGGCCTTGAACACCAGGGTATAGCTGTTCTCGGCGGCGGTGGCGGGGCTGGTGATCTGGTAGTCGGCGGCCACCTGCTCAGGCTCCTGGGGATGCCAGCCGGCGGCGTCCCAGGCGCTGGTGGTAAAGGTGATGTTGGAGTAGGTGACGTTCATGCCGCGGGCCGCTGCGAAGCCCACATAGCCCAGATCGTCCTGGACCAGCATGGGGTCATCCAGCTCGTCGTAGCTGGACACGCTCTCGGCGCCGGGATCCTTGGCCGGGATATAGAGGGTATGCTGGCCGAGGACCGTGCCGGTGGAGTCGTCGCCGTTGATGGCGTACTGGGTGACGATGTAGGCGTAATCGGTCTTTTCCAGGCTGACACGGTAGGTGTCGCCCTGCTGGATGGCGGCGCCGTTGGGGTCAAAGCCCTGGCGGTAGACCTTCAGCGCGTCGCTGTCCACGGTGGACAGGTCGCTGATGCCGGTGTAGCTGCGGACGCCCACCATGTCCTTGACCTCGGTGGAGCCGTTCATCCCGTCGTAGGGCAGCTTGGTGCCGGTGACCGACACCAGGTTGGACTCAAAACTGGCACTCTCGCCGGTCTTGCCGATGACGTCCCGGATCATCAGGGCAAAGCCCTCCTGGCCGTCGGGGGTGGGGTTGACGTAGTCGATGGTGACGTCGGCCTGCAGGTAGAAATTTTCCCTGGCCGGGTCGATGGTGGTGTAATAGAAGCTGATGCCGTCGGCGGGGTCGGACGAGACGAACTTGCCGCCCTTTTTGTCGATGGTGCCGTCCTCTTTCGAGGTGCAGGACGTCATGACGATCTTGCCGCCGATGCCGTCGGGCGCGCTGACGGTGTTGGCCGTCTCGCTGGTGGACGGGCCAAACCAGGTAAAGGTCCAGCTTTTGCTGGCGTCATTGTCCGCCGCGAAGGCCGCCGGGATACAGCTGGCTGTCATGGCTGCCGCCAGCAGGCCGGCGGCAAACCGCCGCGCCCGCAGGCGTGCTCTGGGTGAATGGCTCATGGTGTTCCTCCTTCTCTTCCCTGCGCTGGGCGCACACCCTGCCCGGCCCCGCAGCGGGCCCAGGCTTCAAGACACGCGCCGCGCTGGTTGTATACATCCATCATACAACATTTGGCAGATTTTGCAAGGGCAAAGTTGTATCCCAAGTGAAAATTGGAGGAAAGACCAAATTTTGGTAGAATTCTTGGGCAGAATCACCGGGAAAATCCTACTTGACAAGTGGGTATTCGTAGGCATAACAATGCGGAGGCCGGTGTAAACCGCCCCCCGTATCGCTGGAAGCCCAGACAATAAGATGAATGTTCATTCTGCCGCCATTGCTTATTTTTCGGCAGTCATCCACCTCTTATCTCGTCCTCTACATCACGAATGTATTTTCTAACGATCTCCTCACTCATATGAAGATTTTCTGCAATTTTTTCTATAGACATTTTAAACCTTGTATACAATGCATAAACAATATACTTTACATCATCAAATTGCTCAGGCACTTCATGCTGCTGACGCATACGCCATTCTCCTTTCATGGTCAATGTTCTCATAATAAACAATGCGGGGGCTGGCCTCCCGGCCAGCCCCCGCAGAGGGACCCTATCTTTCGTGACGCAAAAGTTCTTTTGTTTTGGTGCGATCAACAACAGAAGGAACTACTGGTTAGGTATTCCTTTTTGCTGTCACATCGGATGGGTATTTACCCGAGTTTGCAAAGCGGTCTCTGGTTGCTTTGCAAGCCCCTTACATCAAATACAGTATGGTGCCCTGTATTTGTTATAAGTATAGATTATGTCTTAAATTAGACAACAGTACGGGTAATCTGAACAGCGATAAAGGTCAGGCCCTTGCCATGGTTAGCATCCAGCTTGATAGAGTCAGCGCTGACAGAACCAGTGTAATCGTACTCAACTTCAGCCTTCTGATCAAACCACATGCCATCAACGTTATCATAATCGATGTCAAGATCCTCAACCGCATCACTGATCTCAGCAGCAATGTACTCCAGAGCAGCATTCACAGAAACGCCATCGTTGACCACATACAGCATGGTGACGTTCAGATCTTCGTCATAGTTATCTTCGTCAGCATACAGGTTTTCAATAGCCTGCCAAGAGCGGAGGTCACCAGCATCGTTGACAGAATCCATGACATCGACCAGTTTGCTGGCAACCAGCTCAATGGCATCTTCATTAGAGGGATTAGTGTACTCAGGCATATTGGCATCCGCCCAATCGTAAATGCTGCTCACGATGTCCTCGCCTGCAAACTCCATAGCGGTCTTCAGAGCCGCATTCAGGTCATTGCTGTCCTGCATGTGAACCTTGCGGTTCACAATATTCTCAGCGACCAAAGCATCACCCAGGACAGAGGAGTAGCCAGCAGGAGTAGGTTCCACGGGCTTGTTGGGCTGCTCGGGATCGTTGACGGTGTTGTCGCCGCAGGCGGTCAGCATGGAAACAGCCATGACACCGGCCAGCATCAGAGAAGCAATCTTCTTGAGTTTCATAATGAATTTTTCCTCCTTATGGTGTATAAAAGATAGAGACCCAAAACAGGTTGAAAGGAAGGTCCTTTCCTTTCAAAGGCATTATAGCATACCCCCCCCCGGTGTCAAGGCCCGATTTACTATTTTTTGGTTTTTGCTTTCTTTTCG
>HHCFJ05603__coassemble_698_pt1 | contig 15156 bp, 13 predicted proteins | sample HHCFJ05603__metabat2_low_PE_003 | metagenome-assembled genome bin HHCFJ05603 | reverse complement strand
ATGCTCAAGGGCAAGCAGGGCCGCTTCCGCCAGAACCTGCTGGGCAAGCGCGTGGACTACTCCGGCCGTTCGGTCATCGTGGTCGGCCCCGAGCTGAAGATGGACCAGTGCGGCCTGCCCAAGGAGATGGCGCTGGAGCTGTTCAAGCCCTTCGTCATGAAGGACCTGGTGGAAAAGGGCGTGGCCAACAACATCAAGTCCGCCCGCAAGATGGTGGAGCGCGCCCGCCCCGAGGTCTGGGACAGCCTGGAGACCGTCATCAAGGGCCACCCCGTCCTGCTGAACCGTGCGCCTACCCTGCACCGTCTGGGCATCCAGGCCTTCAACCCGGTGCTGGTGGAGGGCCGCGCCATCAAGCTGCACCCCCTGTCCTGCACCGCCTTCAACGCCGACTTTGACGGCGACCAGATGGCCGTCCACCTGCCCCTGGGCGACGACGCCTGCCGCGAGGCCAAGCTGCTGATGCTGGCTTCGGGCAACCTGCTCAAGCCCTCGGACGGCGCCCCCGTCACCGTCCCCACCCAGGATATGATCCTGGGCAGCTACTACCTGACCACCGTCCGCCCCGACGAGACCGGCGCGGGCAAGGTGTTCCGCGACGAGGACGAGGCCCTGATGGCCTATGCCGAGCACATCGTCACCCTGCATGCCCCCATCAAGGTGCGCCGCACCATGATGCTGGAAGGGGAGGAGCGCAGCGGCCTGGTGGACACCACCGTGGGCAGCATCATCTTCAACGCTCCCGTGCCCCAGAACCTGGGCTATGTGGACCGCACCGATCCCGCCCACTGGCTGGACTACGAGATCAGCTTCCGGGTCACCAAAAAGACCCTGCCTGACATCATCTCCCGCTGCCTGACCCGCAACGGCACCCGCGCCTGCGCCAAGATGCTGGATGCCATCAAGGCACAGGGCTACAAGTACTCCACCCTGTCGGCCATTTCGGTTGCCGTCTGCGACGCGGTGATCCCGCCCCAGAAGGACGAACTGCTGAAGGAAGCCGACGAGCAGGTGTCCAAGGTGGGCAAGCTGTTCAACCGCGGCCTGATCTCGGAGGAAGAGCGCTACAAAAAGACCATCGACATCTGGCAGGCCACCACCGACAAGGTCTCGAAGGCCCTGGCCGACAACCTGCCCAAGGACAACGAGATCTATATGATGGCCGATTCGGGCGCCCGCGGCTCCATGAACCAGATCAAGCAGCTGGCCGGCATGCGCGGCCTGCTGGCCAACACCGCCGGCCACACCATCGAGATGCCCATCCGCGCCAACTACCGTGAAGGTCTGAACATTCTGGAATACTTCGTCTCGGCCCGCGGCGCCCGCAAGGGCCTGGCCGACACCGCTCTGCGTACCGCGGACTCGGGCTACCTGACCCGCCGCATGGTCGACGTCTCGCAGGACGTCATCATCCGCGAGCTGGACTGCGGCACCACCGACGGCCTGGAAGTCTCCGAGATCCACGAGGGCAAGGAGAAGATCGAGTCCTTCCGCGAGCGCCTGATCGGCCGCTACGCGGTGGGCGACGTCACCGACCCGGCCACCGGCAAGGTGATCGTGCCCGAGGGCAAGATGATGGACCTGTACGACGCCGAGAAGATCGAGGCTGCCGGCATCACCCACCTGAAGATCCGCAGCCTGCTGACCTGCCGCGCCAAGACCGGCGTCTGCGCACGCTGCTACGGCTCCAACATGGCCACCGGCGAGCCGGTCCAACTGGGCGAGTCGGTCGGCATCATCGCGGCCCAGTCCATCGGCGAGCCGGGCACCCAGCTGACCATGCGTACCTTCCACACCGGCGGCATTGCCTCGGCGGAAGACATCACCCAGGGTCTGCCCCGCGTCGAGGAGCTGTTCGAGAGCCGCCGGCCCAAGAGCATGGCCATCATGAGCGAGATCTCGGGCGTCGTCTCGCAGGACGATACCAAGAAGAACGTGGTCATCAAGGTCACCGGCAAAGACGACGCCGGCGCCGAGGTGGTCAAGAGCTACTCCATCCCCTTCACCCAGCACGCCCGGGTCATGCCCGGCGACCGGGTCGAGAAGGGCGACATCATCACCCGCGAGGGCGTCCTGTATCCTCAGGACATCCTGGCAGTCAAGGGTCTGGACGCCGTCCAGAACTACCTCATCAGCGAGGTCCAGAAGGTCTACCGCCTGCAGGGCGTGGAGATCAACGACAAGCACATCGAGGTCATCATCCGCCAGATGTGCCGCAAGGTCCGAGTGACCGACGCCGGCTCCTCCGACCTGATCGGCGGCGCGCTGGCCAACCGGCTGGATGTGGAGGCCGTCAACCAGGAGCTGGCCGCCCGCATCGCGGCAGGGGAGGAGGGCGTCCGTCTGGTGGAGTACCAGCAGGTGCTGCTGGGCATCACCAAGGCCGCCCTGGCCACCGAGAGCTTCCTGTCGGCGGCATCCTTCCAGGAGACCACCCGTGTGCTGACCGAGGCGGCCATCAAGGGCAAGGAGGATAAGCTCTCCGGCCTGAAGGAGAACGTCATCATCGGCAAACTGATCCCCGCAGGCACCGGCCTGCCGGAGGTTCGCGAGGAGCTGATCCACCGGGAAGAGGCCCTCAAGGAAGAGCTGGAGGCCGAGGCCGAAGCAGCCCAGGCAGCCAACCAGTAAAAATCCTTATCTGATTCCAAACGGCCTGTCAAAAAAGTCCCGTCCAGCCGACATGTGCGGATGGACGGGACACATACAGGGAAATTTGGCGCTGAGAGTGTGCGAGCCGCTTTGCGGCGAGTGCGCGGTTCAGCGCCAAATTTTGTCCCCAGGGGGATACCAGGGGGAAGGAATTTCTGTCGCGCGACTGCGCGCAGAAATGGGTTCCCCCTGGAGCGTGTCGCTTTTGCGACACGCTGAGCCCTGTCTGCAGCTCCCTGCGGACGGGGCTTTTTGCCGCATGGCAGGCCGTTTTTATTGAAAATGTATCATCTGTGTATAAAACAAAATTTTTCTGGAAAAACTGTTGACATTACACGGTTTTGCGTGTACAATAATCATGTTGCGCTTGACCCTAGGGACAAGTGCGGCAAAAAAGCGCCGGGCCACACCGCCCGGACATGAAAAACTATAGGAAAGGAGAAACACAATGCCTACTTTTAACCAGCTTGTACGCAAAGGCCGCGATGTCCTGGCTACCAAGAGCACTGCTCCCGCCCTGCTGAAGAGCTACAACTCTCAGAAGAAACAGTATTCTGATCTGAACAGCCCCCAGAAGCGTGGCGTCTGCACTGCCGTCCGTACCATGACCCCCAAGAAGCCCAACTCTGCACTGCGTAAGGTTGCCCGTGTCCGCCTGACGAATGGTATCGAGGTCACCTCTTACATTCCCGGCATCGGCCACAACCTGCAGGAGCACTCGGTCGTTCTGATCCGCGGCGGCCGTGTCAGGGACCTGCCCGGTGTGCGTTACCACATCATCCGCGGCACTCTGGACGCCCAGGGTGTTGCAGGCCGCAACCAGGCCCGCTCCAAGTACGGCGCAAAGCGTCCCAAGGCCGGTGCTGCTAAAAAGTAATAAAACCTGAGACCTGAACCGCCATAAATGGCTTTCCATATATAAATAACAAGTCTGCATATACACGGTAGATGGCAACGGTTTATGTAAGGTCAGCTCTTTGTGACACAACGGGAGTTTTATACTTTCGAGTACCGATGATATCATTCTGTGAAGGAGGGAAGAAAGATGCCTAGAAGAGGTAACATTGCTAAGCGCGATGTCTTAGCTGATCCTATTTACAATTCCAAGATGGTTACTCGCCTTGTCAACAGCATCATGCTGGACGGCAAGAAGGGCGTTGCTCAGAAGATCGTTTATGATGCTTTCACCATGATCCAGGAGAAGACCGGCAACGATCCCCTGGAGGTCTTCCAGAAGGCCATGGAGAACATCATGCCCAGCCTCGAGTGCAAGACCCGCCGCGTGGGCGGCGCCAACTACCAGGTGCCCCTGGAGGTCAGCCCCGCCCGCCGCGAGACCCTGGGCCTGCGCTGGCTGACTGCCTACAGCCGCAGCCGTGGTGAAAAGACCATGAGCCAGCGCCTGGCTGCCGAGATCATGGACGCCGCCAACAACACCGGCGCCGCCGTGAAGAAGCGCGAGGATACCCATAAGATGGCTGAGGCCAACAAGGCTTTTGCTCATTTCCGCTATTGATCTGCTGGAGGTACATTCATGGCTACACCCAGAGAAGTTTCTCTTCAGATGACCAGAAACATCGGCATCATGGCTCACATCGATGCCGGCAAGACCACCACCACCGAGCGCATCCTCTACTACACCGGCATCACCCACAAGATCGGTGAGGTGCATGAGGGCGCAGCCACGATGGACTGGATGGTCCAGGAGCAGGAGCGCGGCATCACCATCACTTCCGCCGCCACCACCTGCTACTGGAGCCACAGCGAGACCCAGAAGGATCCCGTGGCGTACAAGAAGAACCGCCATCGCATCAACATCATCGACACCCCGGGCCACGTGGACTTCACCGTTGAGGTCCAGCGGTCGCTGCGCGTGCTGGACGGCTCTGTCACCGTTCTGGCCGCCAAGGGCGGCGTCGAGCCCCAGTCCGAGACGGTCTGGCGCCAGGCGGACGAGTACAAGGTCCCCCGCATGGTCTACGTCAACAAGATGGACACCATGGGCGCCGACTTCTTCAACTGCATCAAGATGCTGCACGACCGCCTGCACGCCAACGGCGTGGCCATCCAGCTGCCCATCGGCTGTGAGGACACCTTCAAGGGCATCGTCGACCTGGTCGACATGACCGCCGAGGTCTACTACGACGATATGGGCAACGACATGCGCGTCGAGGAGATCCCCGACGACATGAAGGAGCAGGCCGAGGAGTACCGCAACATCCTGATCGAGGCTGTGGCCGAGAACGATGAGGAGCTGATGGAGAAGTACCTCGAGGGCGAGGAGATCACCCGCGAGGAACTGAAGGCGGCCATCCGCAAGGAGACCATCGCCAACACCCTGGTCCCCGTCGTTTGCGGCTCTTCCTACAAGAACAAGGGCGTCCAGAAGCTGCTGGACGCGATCGTGGACTATATGCCCGCCCCCACCGACATCGAGGACATCAAGGGCGTCAACCCTGAGACCGAGGAGCCTGAGACCCGTCCTTCTTCCGACGACGCTCCCTTCGCTGCTCTGGCCTTCAAGATCGCCACCGATCCCTTCGTCGGCAAGCTGGCATACTTCCGCGTTTACTCGGGCAAGGTCGAGGCAGGCACCACCGTCTACAACTCGGTGAAGGACTGCCGCGAGCGCATGGGCCGTATCCTGCAGATGCACTCCAACCACCGCAAGGACATCGACTGCTGCTATGCAGGCGACATCGCGGCGGTCGTGGGCCTGAAGAATACCACCACCGGCGACACCCTCTGCGACGAGAACCACCCCATCATCCTCGAGTCGATGAAGTTCCCCGAGCCGGTCATCCGTGTGGCCATCGAGCCCAAGACCAAGGCCGGCAACGAGAAGATGGGCATCGCCCTGGCCAAGCTGGCTGAGGAGGACCCCACCTTCAAGACCTACACCGACGAGGAGACCGGTCAGACCATCATCGCCGGTATGGGCGAGCTGCACCTGGAGATCATCGTTGACCGTCTGCTGCGTGAGTTCAAGGTCGAAGCCAACGTGGGCGCACCCCAGGTCGCCTACCGCGAGACCATCCGCAAGGCTGCCAACCAGGAGACCAAGTACGCCCGTCAGTCCGGCGGCAAGGGCCAGTACGGTCACGTCAAGATCAAGATCGAGCCCAACGAGCCCGGCAAGGGTTACGAGTTTGTCAACGCCATCGTGGGCGGCGCCATCCCGAAAGAGTACATCCCGGCTGTCGACAGCGGTATCCAGGGTGCTATGAAGGCGGGTGTGCTGGCCGGCTATCCGGTCGTTGACGTCAAGGTCACCCTGTGGGACGGCTCCTATCACGAGGTCGACTCTTCGGAAATGGCCTTCTCCATCGCCGGCTCCATGGCCTTCAAGGAGGCCATGCGCAAGGCTGACCCCATCATCACCGAGCCCATCATGAAGGTGGCCGTCATCGTCCCCGACGAGTATCTGGGTGACGTCATCGGCGACCTGAATGCACGCCGCGGCCAGATCCAGGGCATGGAGGCCATGGCCGGCACCCAGCGCGTCAACGCCATGGTGCCTCTGGCCCAGATGTTCGGCTACGCCACCGACCTGCGCAGCAAGACGCAGGGCCGTGGCCAGTATGTCATGGAGCCCTCTCACTACGAGCCGGTGCCCAAGAACATCGCCGACCAGATCATCGCAGGCCGTACCAAGGAGTAAAGACCGCGCTTTTCCGCCCGCATTTTGCTGCGGGATGGAAAATTTTCTGGAAAATCTCTTGATTTTAAAGGGATAATCTAGTAGAATAGCCTTGCAACGCATCTTGTGCAGGCGCGAGGCTGTTATAACCAAAAACCGTTTTAAAGGGAGGATATTCCAATGGCTGAAAAGGCAAAATTTGACCGTTCTAAGCCGCATGTTAACATCGGCACCATCGGCCACGTTGACCACGGCAAGACCACTCTGACTGCCGCCATCACCAAGGTTCTGGCCCTGAAGGGTGACGCAGACTTCATGGACTACGCCAACATCGATAAGGCTCCCGAGGAGCGCGCTCGTGGTATCACGATCAACTCCGCTCACGTTGAGTACCAGACCGACAAGCGTCACTACGCTCACGTTGACTGCCCGGGCCACGCCGACTACGTTAAGAACATGATCACTGGTGCTGCCCAGATGGACGGCGCTATCCTGGTCGTGGCTGCGACCGACGGTCCCATGCCCCAGACCCGTGAGCACATCCTGCTGGCCCGTCAGGTCGGCGTGCCCTATATCGTCGTGTTCATGAACAAGTGCGATATGGTCGACGACGAGGAGCTGCTGGACCTGGTCGAGATGGAGATCCGTGAGCTGCTGAGCGAGTACGACTTCCCCGGCGACGACACCCCCATCATCCGTGGTTCTGCTCTGAAGGCTCTGGAGTCCACCTCCACCGACCCCAACGCCCCCGAGTACGAGTGCATCAACGAGCTGATGAACGCGGTCGACGAGTACATCCCCACTCCCGACCGTCTGGCCGACAAGGACTTCCTGATGCCTGTTGAGGATGTCATGACCATTTCCGGCCGTGGCACCGTCGCTACCGGCCGTGTCGAGCGCGGCACCGCCAAGGTTGGCGATCAGATGGAGATCGTTGGCATCCGTCCCGAGCGCATCACCACCACCATCACTGGTCTGGAGATGTTCCGCAAGAGCCTGGACTTCGCTCAGGCCGGCGACAACATCGGCGCCCTGCTGCGTGGCGTGGACCGCACCCAGATCGAGCGCGGCCAGGTCCTGGCTAAGCCCGGTTCCGTCCATCCCCACACCAAGTTCGAGGGCCAGGTCTACGTCCTGACCAAGGAAGAAGGCGGCCGTCACACCCCGTTCTTCTCCAACTATCGTCCTCAGTTCTACTTCCGCACCACCGACGTGACCGGCATCATCTCTCTGCCCGAGGGCACCGAGATGTGCATGCCTGGCGATAACGTTGTCATGAGCGTTGAGCTGCTGACCGCTGTCGCTATGGAAGAGGGCCTGCGTTTCGCTATCCGTGAGGGTGGCCGTACCGTTGGTTCCGGTGTCGTCAGCAAGATCATTGAGTGATTTTGCCCTGTGCGCTGAAGCATAAGCTATAGCACCCAGCCCCTCTCTGCCCATTGGGCGGCGAGGGGCTTTTTGTTGTACCGGCCCGGCCGGGGAAGGGGAGCAAAGATGAAAACACTGTACCTTGTGGGCGGCCCCATGGGCGTGGGAAAAACATCGGTCTGCCAGCTGCTGAAGCGCCGGCTGGACCGCTGCGCATTTCTGGACGGGGACTGGTGCTGGGACATGGACCCGTTTGTGGTGAACGATGAGACCAAAGAGATGGTGCTGGACAACATCTGCTTTGTCCTGGACCGCTTTTTGCACTGCACGGAATTTGAAAACGTGGTGTTTTGCTGGGTGCTGCACCAGCAGGGCATTTGGGACGCTATCCTCTCCCGGCTGGATACCCGCGGCTGGCGTGTGGTGCGGGCGGCACTGGTGGCGTCGCCGGAGGCGCTGGTGCGGCGGCTGCAGGGGGACATTGCCGCCGGCCGCCGCCAGCCGGATGTGATCCCCCGCAGCCTGGCCCGGCTGCCCCTCTACGAAAAACTGGACGTCCTGCAAATCGACACATCGGAGCGCAGCGCGGAGGAAACGGCGGGTTGCTTGGCTTTCTATGGCAGATATGGTACAATGCCCTCGAGGTGATTGTCATGGAAACAAAAGACGCGATCCGCGCATTCCGCACAAAGAAGGGCCTCTCCCAGGACGAGCTGGCCGAAAAGGTATTTGTGACCCGGCAGGCGGTCTCCCGCTGGGAGACCGGGGAGACGGTGCCCAGCACAGACACCCTGAAGGAGCTGTCCCGGGTGCTGGACGTCTCGATGAATGCCCTGCTGGGCTCGCCCCGAACGCTGATCTGCCAGTGCTGCGGGATGCCGCTGGAGGAGGACAGCCTGATGAGCCGGGAGCCCGACGGCGCCATCAACGAGGAATACTGCAAGTGGTGCTATGCGGAGGGGAAATTCGTGTACCAGGATCTGGAGACCCTGGTGGATTTTCTGACCGGCCATATGGCGGGAGAAACCATGCCGCCGGAGCAGGTGCGCGCCTACCTGGAAAATCAGCTGCCCAAACTGCGCCACTGGCAGAAGATCAAAAAATAAATATCTGCACCGGATCGAATTTCAAGTCGGAGACGGTCGATTTTCCGGGCGAAATATGGTATACTATAAAATATACCTATATTTCTGGATGCATGCAGGAGGAAAGAGAATGCAGCAGCATGAAACGGTGATCGTACTGGACTTTGGCGGGCAGTACAACCAGCTGATCGCGCGCCGCGTGCGTGAGAACAACGTCTACTGTGAGATTTATTCCTATAAGACCGACCCCGCGGTGATCCGTGCCAAGAACCCCAAGGGGATCATTTTCACGGGCGGGCCCAACAGCGTCTACCTGGAGGATTCTCCCAGCTGTGATCCCGAGATCTTCACCTGGGGGGTGCCCATCCTGGGCATCTGCTACGGCAGCCAGCTGATGATGCACCTGCTGGGCGGCAAGGTGACCCACGCCCCCGAGCGGGAGTACGGCAAGACCGAGGTCTTTGTGGACACCAGCAGCAAGCTGTTTGAGGGGGTGTCGCCCTCCACCATCTGCTGGATGAGCCATAACGACTACATTGAGCAGGCGGCCCCCGGCTTCAAGGTCACGGGGCACACGGCCAACTGCCCGGTGGCTGCGATGGAGGACGCCGGGCGCGGCCTCTACGCAGTGCAGTTCCATCCCGAAGTGCTGCACACGGCAGAGGGCAAAAAGATGCTGCACAACTTTGTTTACAATGTGTGCGGCTGCGCCGGCGACTGGAAGATGGACTCCTTTGTGGAGAGCAACGTAAAGGCCCTGCGGGAGCAGATCGGCGACGGCAAGGTGCTGTGCGCCCTGTCCGGCGGCGTGGATTCCTCGGTGCTGGCGGCCATGCTGGCCAAGGCAGTGGGCAAGCAGCTGACCTGCGTCTTTGTAGACCACGGCCTGCTGCGCAAAAACGAAAAGGAAGAGGTCTGCGCCGTGTTTGGCCCGGGCAACCCCAACTTTGACATCAACTTTGTCTGCGTGGACGCCCGCGCCCGCTACTTCGGCAAGCTGGCAGGCGTCACCGAGCCCGAGCGCAAGCGCAAGATCATCGGCGAAGAGTTCATCCGCGTCTTTGAGGAAGAGGCCAAAAAGATCGGCCATGTGGACTTCCTGGCGCAGGGCACCATCTACCCCGACGTGGTGGAGAGCGGCCTGGGCGGCGAGTCCACCGTCATCAAGAGCCACCACAACGTGGGCGGCCTGCCCGACCACGTGGACTTCAAGGCTCTGGTGGAGCCTCTGCGCAACCTCTTCAAGGACGAGGTGCGCCAGGCCGGCCGCGAGCTGGGGCTGCCCGAATACATCGTCAGCCGTCAGCCATTCCCGGGCCCGGGCCTGGCCATCCGGATCATCGGCGAGGTGACCCCGGAAAAGGTGGCCATCGTCCAGGACGCGGACGCCATCTGGCGGGAGGAGATTGCCAAAGCTGGCCTGGCAGGGGAGATCAGCCAGTACTACGCCGCCCTGACCAATATGCACAGCGTGGGAGTCATGGGCGATGAGCGCACCTACGACTACGCCGTGGCCCTGCGCGCCGTGACCACCACCGACTTTATGACCGCCGAGAGCTACAACGTCCCCTGGAACGTCTTGGGCACCGTCACCAGCCGCATCGTCAACGAGGTCAAGCACGTCAACCGCGTGTTCTACGACTGCACGGGCAAACCGCCGGCAACGATTGAGATGGAGTAATCAAACTTCTTTGAAAAACCTAGTATCTACGCGATATTTTGAAGGTGATGAGCCTTCTTGATACTGAATTGATACTAACGGGGATTACTCCAAACATAGGGACATGAGAATGCCCTCTGAAAAACGGTAAGTTTTTCAGAGGGCATTTTTGTGTCCCTTATTCTTTTTTCCACTTTTTCTTGGGCTGGAACTTCCCGCAGCCGTCAGAGGTCTGGGGCCAATTGAGTTTCCATTCTTGATACTCCTCTTTGGTGATCTGGCCGACTTGAAGCTCTTTTTTACGCAGCTGCCACTCCCGCATGAACTCATCCAAAAGCCGGTAGTTAAAGCTGACTGCCATGTGGGAACTGGAGGAATCAGGATCGCTCACTTCATACAGCTTGGTACTAGGGTAGTGCTCGTCCAATTCAAACAGAGTATACATGATGTCTTCTGCAGCATACAAGGTGGGCTCATATAGGGAGCGGTAGTTGACATCCAAAGCCTCGGCCATTTTGCGGAGCAAATCTTCCTTGGGAGTACGTGTGTTGCTTTCATACTGTGCAATGCGGATGTCTGCACTTTTTTCATCAAAGCCTACGGCGATACCCAGTTCTTTCTGGGTCAAACCTCGAAAGTTGCGGGCACGTTTGATTCGATCTCCGACTGACATGGCGAAGCCTCCATACTAAACATTTTTGTTGAATCTAGTATAACATATCAAAATAAGGATGACAAGAGAAACTTAAACAAAAAAGTTCAATAAAATTTTGGTCAAGCTATTGACTTAACAGAATTTGTTTAGTATAATGTGAACTAAACAATAAAGCTTAGTTAACTGAATGACCGCCCACCCAGTCCAAACCGCCAAGACCCTCTGAAAAGAGGCGAGCGCCCCGCAAGGGGACGACACAGCACCGAAAAGGGGATTTGCCTGTCGGAGACTGGGTGGGGAGAACGGCACCGAAAAATCAAACCCATCAGAGAAAGGAAGAAGCAATGGAAAACAGAATCTTTATGAGTGCAGCCGAAGTGGCAAATGAGCTGGGCATCTCCAAAGCCCTGGCATATAAGATGATCCGTCAGTGGAATGGGGAACTGCAGGCCCGGGGTTTCACTACCATCGGAGGCCGTGTTAGTCGCCGGTATTTTCTGGAGAAGATCTACGGGGCAGAGGAGAGGGGGTGAGAGGATGCCAGCCTATAAAGATCCTGTGAAGGAAACATGGTATGCAGCCTTCTATTATGAGGACTGGAAGGGCGTCAAGAAAAAGAAATTGAAGCGAGGTTTTCCCACCAAGAAAGCTGCTCTGGCATGGGAACGGGAGTTCCTGGTGCAGAAGGCAGCGGATATAAGCATGGAGTTTAAGGAGTTTGTAGAACTTTATATCTCGGACAAAAGAGATCGGCTTCGGGAGAATACCTGGTCCACAAAAGAAAACATCATTGAAACAAAGATTCTGCCGTATTTTAAAAACAAAAGGCTGGAGGACATCCAGCCTAGAGATGTGATTGCCTGGCAGAATGAGATGATCCAATACCGGGACCCGAGTGGAAAAGCCTACTCGCCAGCCTATTTGAAAACACTCCACAATCAGCTGAGTGCCATTTTCAATCATGCGATACGGTTTTATGGCTTGAAGTCGAACCCTGCAGCGATAGCTGGAAACATGGGAAAGGACAAACACAAAGAGATGCTGTTCTGGACGAAGGAAGAGTATCTCAAGTTTGCAGATGCCATTATGGATAAGCCGCAATCTTATTATGCCTTTGAGGTGTTGTATTGGTGTGGCATCCGGGAAGGAGAGCTGCTGGCATTGACGGCAGCGGATTTTGATTTGGAAAAGGGACTCTTGTCCATCACGAAATCTTATCAACGGCTCAAGGGCCGGGATATCATTACCGATCCCAAGACGCCCAAAAGTGTTCGGGTCATTCAGATGCCTCAGTTTCTGGCAGAGGAAATCCAGGACTATTTCAAATCCATTTATAAGCTTCAACCAAATGACCGGATTTTTCCGTTGACAAAAAGTTATCTGCACCATGAAATGGACCGAGGTTCAAAGAGCGCAGGTGTGAAACGGATTCGGATTCATGACTTACGGCACTCCCATGTTTCTCTTTTGATTGAAATGGGTTTTTCTGCTCTGGCAATCGCGGACAGGGTAGGGCATGAGAGCATTGATATCACGTATCGGTATGCCCATCTCTTCCCGACCCGGCAGAAGGAAATGGCAAATAAGTTGGACATGGAAAGGGGATTAGAAAATGTCACACAAAAATCGTGATGAACACAACCGCTGGAGGAATAAAACTGTAGCATTCCGGATGTCACCGGAGGAGGACAAGCAGTTGGAAACCTATGTGAAATTGTCTGGACTGACCAAGCAGGACTATATCATCCGCCGGCTGCTGGAAAGGGAGGTGATCGTCCAAGGAAATCCTCGGGTATTTAAGGCTTTGCGGGAGCAGCTGGTGGCTATTTTAGAAGAACTCCGGCGGATTGAAGCCGGAGCAGAAATGGACCAGGAAATGCTGGAAGTGATCCAGATGATTGCTGTTATCTTGGATGGAATGAAGGAGAAAACTGCCTATGGAAATTGACGCAAAAGAAAAGACTGCCCTGGACTCATCTGTTGGCGCAGATGAAGGGCAGCCGATTCCAAAAGACAATAATAGTATATCCAATTCCGCTTCCAAAATCAATAATTCAAACCTAAAAACAAAAGAAGGTCTGCATGATAGACGCCGGAAAATGCAAGGTATGTTTGATCCGAACTACCTTTATACAGTTTCGATGACAGAGCTATACCAAAACACGTATAAAAGCAGGTCGGCGATCATCGAAGGGGTTCTCTATCCCGGGACGTATCTTTTGGCAGGAGCCCCTAAAATTGGAAAGTCGTTCCTTGTAGCCCAGCTAGCTTACCATGTCAGTACTGGAAAAGAATTGTGGGGCTATCAAGTGAAACAGGGAACTGTTCTCTATCTGGCGCTGGAAGATGACCATCGCAGATTACAGGAACGAATGTATCGGATGTTTGGGACGGACAGCAGTGAAAAGTTGTTCTTTGCTACCTGTGCAAAACAGATTGGGAGTGGACTTGAGGAGCAACTGAAAAAGTTCATGCAGGAACATTCGGATACGAAACTGGTGATTCTGGATACCCTTCAAAAAATCCGGGAAGTAGGGAATGAGAAGAACAGCTATGCAAAGGACTATGAAATCATCGGTAAATTAAAGCAGATTACCGATGAAAGCGGGTGCTGTTTTCTGCTGGTTCATCATACCAGAAAACAGCAGGCGGATGATAAATTCGACATGATTTCCGGGACAAATGGTTTGCTTGGTTCGGCCGATGGGGCCTTTATGCTGGTTAAGGAGAAGCGGACAGATCAGACCGCAACCTTGGATGTGTCAGGGCGTGACCAGAAGGACCAGAGAATCTATCTTACCAGAAATAACGAGCGTTTAATCTGGGAATTGGATCATGTCGAAGCGGAACCTTGGGTGGAACCGCCCGATGCAGTTCTAGAGGCAATTGCAGCGCTTGTAAACGAAAACTCTCCGGTATGGAATGGGACAGCCACGGAGCTTGTAGCAGCCCTTGACTTGGATCTTAAACCGAATGCTTTGGCGATGCGTTTGAATATTCGAGCCGGAAAACTAGAAGATCAGTATCATATATGCTATACTAGTAATCGTAACCATGCTGGAAGAAATATCCAGTTGGTTTTTACCCCTCCGCAATCCCCCCGAACGTGACGGCCGTGACAGCCGTGACGACCTTTAAGGGACGATGGCATCATGCAAAACCATCGTCACGGTCGTCACGGTTGTCACCAACAGGAGAAATGCGAAAGGAGCAATGACCATGGATTTTGAAATGATTCAGGCGAGCATTCAGCAGGAAAAGGCAAAAAAGTTTGAACTTTTAATGCCTAAACTAATTGAGGCTGTAAAAAATCAGGATTGGGAAGAAGTGGAAACGCTTCTCACTCTCAGTCCGGACATTATGGCAGAGGGTCTGGAATATGCCTATCCACATCTGCCGGATGAGTATAAATTTAGCATCCCGACCGATTGTTATACCCAAAATGGAGACCATATGCCTATCGTCCGGAAATACGTCCGGCAAGCGAGAAAATATGCTCCCATTGAGAAACGAATTCCGGCAGAGATGATCTCTATGAAAGAGATTATAATCTACCGGGGAGGTACGGAGTCTATGGACAGGGCGAAGTATCGCATCTCCTGGACGACTTCCATGGAAAAGGCACAGTGGTTTTATGACAGGGCATTGCACTTCGGGAGCCCGGTATGCCATCTGTATCGTGGGGTCATTCGACCAGAGCAGATCATCTGGTATACCGATGATCGGAACGAAAAAGAAGTAATGCAGTATGGTTCGGTCAGGAACATTGAAGAAATAGCAAGGTAAACCGCAACCACGTGAAGAATACGGGTGCTGGTCATAACAGTTTTTGTTATGGCTGGCACCCGTAATTTTTTGGGCAAATGGGCCATAACGGTCCTATTTGAAATGCGGTGGCGGACCCTGACCGAAAACGGCTCCCGCAGGAGCCGCAATCCCCCTCGGAGAGCCCACGGCACTTTGCAGCCTCTGGCTGAAAGTGTCATAGTGGGTTATTACACTTCCGCAGAAGTGCATCTCCCGAGCCTACCCGTATCTGCCGCCCAGTGGGCGAGAAAGGAGCGCTATGGCAAGAGGCGACGGTATCGACCGTACC
>HHCFJ05603__coassemble_649_pt1 | contig 16415 bp, 15 predicted proteins | sample HHCFJ05603__metabat2_low_PE_003 | metagenome-assembled genome bin HHCFJ05603 | reverse complement strand
GACCCCCGGCTGCTGGTGGTCTGCGGCAGCGTCAACCCCATCACGGTGGCCCAGCTGGACGCCGCCGAAGAGGCCGGCTTTGCCCGGCTGCGGCTGACGCCCCGCCAGAAGCTGGAACCCGGCTACTGGAACACCCCGGAGGGCGAAGCGGACCGCGCCCGCATCGAGGCGCTGCTGCAGGCAAACCCCCGCGTCCTCCTGGACAGCAACGACGCCGGGGGCAACGGCCCCACCGCGGACTACGCCGCGGGCCTGGGCTGCGGGCTGGAGGAGATGCGGGTACGGATCGCCTCCAGCATCGGGGACCTGGTGGCCGGCCTGCTCCACAGCCCGGCGGTGGGCACCCTCCTGATGACCGGCGGGGACACCCTGCTGCAGGTGATGCGCTGCGCCGGCGTCCGGGAGCTGGAGCCCCTCTGCGAGCTGGAAAAAGGGGTCGTCCTGGCCCGGTGCACTTACCGCGGCTGCACCCGGCACGTCATCACCAAATCGGGCGGGTTCGGGCAGGCTGCCCTGCTGACCGATCTCGCCGTCCGCCTGGAGGCCCAGGCGGAGGAAAACAGGAACCGCAGCGTACGCTGACACCATACTGACAGAGAAAGGACGATGGAAATGACTTATCCCAAACTGCCCGGCCTGACCTGGGACGGCACCCTGTATCAGAACGACGAGATGGGCACCGTGGAGGCCCTGCTGCCCACCGGCGGCTGGCCCACGGCCCACGCCCCTGCCATGGTGGAGCTGCCCGACGGCGACCTGCTGTGCTGCTGGTTTGCCGGCACCTACGAAGGCAGCGCCGACATCCACATCATCTGCTCCCTGCTGCCCAAGGACGCCCCCGCCTGGCTGCCCCCGGTGGACATCTCGGGCGACCCCACCCGCAGCGAGCAGAACCCGTCCCTCTTCTACGGACCCGACGGGGCGGTCTGGGCCATGTACACCGCCCAGCTGGACCGGGTGCCCGGCAAGGACAACATGCAGTTCACCTCGGTGGTGCGCTGCCAGAAGAGCTTTGACGGCGGCCGCACCTGGGGCCCCTACGAGACGGTGTTCCCCGAGGAGGGCACCTTCTGCCGCCAGCCCATCCAGGTGCTGTCCAACGGCCGGTGGATCTTCTCCAACTGGATCTGCACCGACTCGGCCGACGGCCTGTCGGGGGACCCCACCGCCTTCCGCCTGTCGGACGACGAGGGCAAGACCTGGCGGATGGTCATGATGCCCAGGTCCAACGGCCATGTCCACGCCAACGTGGTGGAGCTGGAGCCGGGGCACCTGGTGGCCTTTATGCGCAACCGCGAGGCCTACCGCATCCACCGCAGCGAGTCCTTTGACTGGGGCGAGACCTGGACCGAGCCCAAGCCCACCCCGCTGCCCAACAACAACTCCAGCATCAGCGCCACCAAGCTGGCCAGCGGCCGCATCGCCGTCGCCTACAACCCCACCTGCACCCCGGACCCCCACCCCGGCAAAGCGGCCTGGCCCGGCCTGCGCTGCCCCGTGGCGGTGGCCCTGTCCGAGGACGGGGGCCTGACCTTCCCCATCATCCGCTGGATGGAGCGGGGCGAGGGCTACATGGGCGACGAGAACCGCACCAACAACAAGCAGTACGAGTACCCCTACCTCATGCAGGGGAAGGACGGCGCCCTGCACCTGGCCTACGCCGCCCGCACCCGGCAGGGGATCAAATACGTCCGCTTCCGCGAGGAGGACGTCCTGGGCGCCCGGCGGGAGAGGGTGGGCCTGTACAACCCCACCGCCGCCCAGGGGACCAAATAAAGCGCGCTTTCCAGAAAGACTTACCATTGCATAGGAGGAGATTTTTATGCTGACGCAATACAACCTGAAGATGCCCCACGCCGTCTATGGCGGCGAAAACGCGATGGACAACATCACCGCCATCATTAAGGCGCGGGGCGCAAAGAAGGTGGCCCTGTTCACCGACAAGGGCATCGAGGCCGCCGGCCTGTTCGCCCTGCCCGAGGCGGCGGTCAAGGCCGCCGGCGCGCAGTATTACGTCCTGGACGACCTGCCCGCCGAGCCCAGCTACATGGCGGTGCAGAAGCTGGTGGACGAGTTCAAGCACAGCGGCGCCGACCTGATCGTGGCCTGCGGCGGCGGCAGCGTCATGGACGCCGCCAAGCTGGCCAGCGTGCTGGTCACCGACAGCTACGGCGTCAAGGAGCTGCTGGACGACCCCGGCATGGCCCAGAAGTGCGTGCCCATCGTCCTGGTCCCCACCACCGCCGGCACCGGCGCCGAGGTCACCCCCAACGCCATCGTCGCCGTCCCCGAAAAGGAGCTGAAGGTGGGCATCGTCAACGAGCACATGATCGCCGACTACGTCATCCTGGACGCCCGGATGATCAAAAACCTGCCCCGCAAGATCGCGGCGGCCACCGGCGTCGACGCCCTGGCCCACTGCATCGAGTGCTTCACCAGCAACAAGGCCAACCCCTTCAGCGATCTGTACGCCCTGGAGGGCCTGGACCTGATCCTGAACAACATCGAAAAAGCCTGCGACGACCCCGAGGCCATGGCCGAAAAGAACCGGATGCAGATCGCGGCCTACTACGGCGGGCTGGCCATCACCGCATCGGGCACCACCGCCGTCCATGCCCTGAGCTACCCGCTGGGCGGCAAATACCACATCGCTCACGGCGTGTCCAACGCCATCCTGCTGGCTCCGGTGATGCGCTTCAACAGCGAGCACCCCGCCGTCAAGGAGCGGCTGGCCGCCGCCTACGACCGCTGCTGCCACGAGGAAAAGACCTGCGCCACCGTGGAGGAGAAGAGCGCCTGGATGATCGCCCGGCTGGAGCAGATCGTCCGGCACCTGGACATCCCCACCAGCCTGAAGGAGTTCGGCGTGCCCGAAGAGGACCTGGAGGGCCTGGTGGAGGCCGGCATGCAGGTGCAGCGCCTGCTGGTGAACAATATGCGCCCCGTCACCCCCGACGACGCCCGCAAACTGTACCAGGAAATCATGTGACCGCCAGGAAAAGGCCCCCATCCCCCCGCGCAGCTGCGGGGCAGGGGAGCCCTGGCGGCAATTCAGACCCCGCCGGCCTGAACGACCGGGATGTTTTGGCGTAACGCCGCGGCGTTACCCGCAAATAAACAGCAAAGAAAAGGAGAACCTACCATGAAGGCAGTCGAAATCAAAGGCATCATCCCCCCGATCATCACCCCGATGAACGACGACGAGTCCATCAACGTGGCCGAGCTGCGGGCCCAGGTCAACCGCCAGATCGAGGGCGGCGTCCACGCCATTTTCTGCTTTGGCACCAACGGTGAGGGCTACATCCTGAACGGCAAGGAGAAGGAGCTGGTCCTGCGCACCGTCATCGAAGAGTGCAACGGCCGCGTCCCCGTCTATGCCGGCACCGGCTGCATCTCCACCAAAGAGACCATCGAGCAGAGCAAGATGGCCCAGGCCCTGGGCGCGGACGTGCTGTCCATCATTACTCCCAGCTTTGCCGCCGCCAGCCAGAACGAGCTGTACGAGCACTACAAGGCCGTGGCCGAGGCGGTGGATATGCCCATCGTCCTGTACAACATCCCCGCCCGCACCGGCAACGCCCTGGCCCCCGCCACCGTGGCCCGGCTGGCCCAGATCGACAACATCGTGGGCGCCAAGGACTCTTCGGGCAACTTCACCAACATTCTGGCCTACATCGACGCGGGCAAGAGCAAGAAGAACGGCACCTTCTCCACCCTGTCCGGCAACGACCAGCTCATCATCTGGAACCTGCTGGCCGGCGGCACCGGCGGCATCGCCGGCTGCGCCAACGTCTACCCCCATGTGATGGCCTCCATCTACAACCTGTTCATGGAGGGCAAGATCGAGGAGGCCAAGGCGGCCAACGCCAGCATCGCTTCCTTCCGCGCCTGCTTCAAGTACGGCAACCCCAACACCATCGTCAAGACGGCCGTGGCCATGCTGGGCTACAACGTGGGCAAGTGCCGCGCCCCCTTCAACCAGGTGCCGGAGGAAGGCATCAAGGCCCTGGAGAAGGTGCTGAAGGAGAACGCCGACAAGGGGATGTGCTGAGCCCCTCTCGGCCGGCCCTCCGCACACGGGGGAGAGGGCCCAAAGCAGACGTTTCTCAGAACAAGAGGAGGGTTTTATCTATGAATCGACCCATTGTTGGCATCACCATGGGCGACCCGGCCGGCAACGGCCCCGAGATCACCGTCAAGGCGCTGGCCCACGGGGATATTTACGACCGCTGCCGCCCCATCGTGGTGGGCGACGCCAAAATGCTGGAGCAGGCCAAAGGCTTTGTGGGCCGGCCGGACATCCAGATCCACCGCTGTGAAAAGGTGTCCGACGCCCTGTTCACCCCCGGCACCATCGACGTGCTGCACATGGAGCTGATCCCCGATGCAGCCGCCTTTGAGCTGGGCAAGGTGAGCGTGGCGGGAGGCAACGCGGCGTTCCAGTGCGTCAAAAAGGTGATCGAGCTGGCCATGGCCGGCGAGGTGGACGCCACCTGCACCAACGCCCTGAACAAAGAGGCCATGAACAAGGCCCTGGAGGCGGACGGCGGCGCCCACTCGGACGGGTACACCCATTTCGACGGCCACACCGAAATCTACGCCACCTACACCCACACCAAAAAGTACACCATGATGCTGGCCCACCACGACCTGCGGGTGGTCCATGTGTCCACCCACTGCTCCCTGCGGGAGGCCTGCGACCGGGTCAAAAAGGCCCGGGTGCTGGAGGTGATCGAGATCGCCCACCAGGCCTGCAAGGACATGGGCATCGCCCAGCCCCGGGTGGCGGTGGCCGGCCTGAACCCCCACTGCGGCGAGAACGGCCTGTTCGGCACCGAGGAGATCCAGGAGATCAAGCCCGCCATCGAGGCGGCCCGGGCCGAGGGGATCGACGCCATCGGCCCCATCCCCCCCGACAGCGTGTTCAGTGAGGCGCTGGGCGGCTGGTACGACATCGTAGTCTGCATGTACCACGACCAGGGGCACATCCCTCTCAAGACAGTGGGCTTTGTCTACGACCGCGAAAAGCAGGCGTGGAAGGCCGTGGAGGGCGTCAACGTCACCCTGGGCCTGCCCATCATCCGCACCAGCGTGGACCACGGCACCGGCTTTGCCCTGGTCGGCAAGGGCACCAGCAACGAGCTGAGCCTGGTGAACGCCATCGACTACGCAATCCGGATGGCCAACGGCCGCAAAAAAGCATAAATTTCCGGTCTGCCATCGGGGCCGGTGGGCGGAGCTTTCATGCTCCGCCCTTTTTTGCTGCCTATTGCAGAACGGAACGAATGCAGGGCCGGGCCGGGGGAGGAGGCTCGTTTGCTGCAACGAACCAAAACGTTCTACAATAGAACAAAAAAGCGGGCAAAAGGCACAAATGTTTCAAAAAGCGACAAAAGATGAGACGTAAAATTTGAACAAAATGGGATTCTGTTCCCGGCTGAAACGCATTTTGCGCCGCCGTTGGTTGAGCGGCCCGGCCGATTCGGATATAATTTAGACACAAAGATCAAACCGAACTGTGCAGGATGCCGAAACCTGCATGTGCGGAAGAGGGTTTGAAAAAAGGAGGTCCATCTACATGACAACACCCATGATCATTGCCCTGGCTGTGACTGTCTTCATGATCGTCCTGATCATGATGGACAAGCTGCCCTTTGGCGCGCCGCCGCTGCTGGCCCTGCTGCTGCTGGTCGTCTTTGGCGTGACCGACATCAAGACGGCGTTCGGCGGCTTCTCCAACTCCACCATCGTGATGCTCGCATCCTTCATGGCGATCATCGCAGCCCTGCAAAAAACCAGCTTTATCGTCAAATTCAAGGACGCCATGTTCAAAATGGCAAGCAAAGGCGGTTTCCTGGCCTATGTGCTGCTGATCCTCATCGTCATGCTGGGGTGCAGCCTGTTCGGCACCGGCTCCACCGCTTACTACGTCCTGGTCATCGGCCTGCTGTCCAACCTGCCGTACAGCAAGAGCCTGCCCCCCTCCAAGGTGCTGATGCCTGCGGGCTTTGCGGCCAACCACCCGCTGCTGCCCTTTAACACCGCGCTGCAGTACGGCATCGTCATCGCGGTGCTGCAGAGCGCCGGCGCATCCTCGGAGGTCAACCTGGTCAAGTTCTCCTTCGTCAACCTGGCTTTGTCCCTGGGCTTCCTGGCATGGTGCCTGCTGGCCTACAAGCTGATGCCCGACCACCCCATCGCCGCCGCCCAGGAGACGGCCGCGGACAACCATGAAGTCACCCTGACCAAGCAGAAAGAAATCATCACCTACATCTGCTTTGTGGTGGCCGTGATCGGCATGATCCTGCAGAGCAACATCGGCGACGCCGGCTACGCCATCACCGGCCTGGCGGTGGCCGCCCTGCTGATCTTCGGCATCATGGATTTCAACGAGATCCGCAACGCCATCAGCGCCCCCATCATCCTGATGTCTGCCGGCGTCATCGGCATCGCCGACGCTTTGGGCAGCACCGGCCTGACCAACCTGGTGGGCGAGACGGTCGCCGGCATGCTGGGCGACAACGTCAACCCCTTCGTCCTGATCTTCGTGTTCTGCATCCTGACCAGCGTCCTGGCCACCCTGACCGGTTCCACCATCGGCACGGTCTACGTCTTTGCTCCCATGGCCATCGCCACCTGCATGAACCTGGGCCTTGACCCCACTGCGGCGGCCGCCGCCATCGTCATCTCGGGCTGGTGCGGACACTTCCTGCCCATCGACGGCATGCCCGCCATGATCATGGGCGCCGGCGACTACAAGATCGGCGAGTTCTGGAAGTTTACCATCCCGCAGTACTTCATCCGCCTGCTGGCCCTGACTGCCGGCGCGGTCCTGATCTTCCCCATGCGGTGACGAGCCGCCTGCGGGAACCGAAAAAGGAGAAACGTTATGGCCTGCAAATTTGAACTGGAACACATCGGCATCAACACCCCGAACGCAGAGGAGGCCGCGCGGCTGGCCCAGCTGCTGAGCATGATGTTCAACCTGGAGCCCCGCCACGGCCAGAAGTCCGAGTTCGGCGGCCCCTACTTCGAATGCATGAAGGCGCCTTTCCTGGGCAGCAGCGGCCACATCGCCATGCGGACCCCCGACCTGACCGCCGCCGTGGCCGAGCTGAAGGAGAAGGGCTTCTCCTTCAACATGGACACCGCCGCCTACTTCGACGACGGCCGGCTGAAGAACGTCTACCTCGACGGGGAATACGGCGGCTTCGCCATCCACATCATGGAAAAATGAGCGTCCTCTCCCGGCGCAGGGCCTTGCAGCCCTGGGCCAGCAACGAAAAATCCCCCTCAGATCCCTATCCCTGAAGCAAAAGCCGGAGGCAGATGCCTCCGGCTTTTGCTGTTGCGCCGCGGCTGCGCCCGGATCGTCCAGGGCACCATGGGCAGACAGGGAGTATAAATCGCACAGCAAAAGGCCCCCGCCCTGCCAGTTGGACCCTGGCAGGGCGAGGGCTTTTTCGTTTGCCCCTCGTCGGGGAGGGGGAGCGCAAGACGAACAGGAGGCCGGCCCTGTCAATGGCAGGCGCCGGGGTTCGTTTGACGCTTGTCTGGTGGAGGCGATGGGAGTCGAAGCATTTTCTAAAATTCAAGAGATAATAAACTGATTTGTTATCGCAAAATTTAATACTTAAAAGCTGAGCCAAAACCGGTGAAAAACCACATGATGGACCCTGAAAAAGAAAAAGTGCGGTCAAAAGTGCGGTCAACTTTCACCGGCTTTTTTTCGACAAATTTAAGAAATCAGACCATTTTAGTGTGGAAAATGTGGTAACCCATAGCACTACCGTTTCTGTAAGTCAAGAAAAGTTGTTGTGATATTTCACAAAACAGTGAGTGTCTATTCATCAAATTAAATCTTGTACAGTTACCGCTTTCTAGCTGATGAAAGAGGAGGCCTCTATGACTGACTATTTTTACGGCGAACAAGCCGACCTGTTTTCATTCTATCGGTTACCCAAAGCGCTCTTTGTAGATCCCAGGTTCCGCGGCATTTCTGCAGAGTCAAAAATCCTGTATGGCCTCCTGCTGGATCGGATGGGGCTTTCGGTCAAGAATGGCTGGACGGATGATACCGGCCAGGTATACATCATCTTCACGACAGAAGAGATCATGGAGGCACTCTATTGTGCGGACAACAAGGCCACCAAGCTCATGAAGGAGTTGGAAAGCTGTGGCCTGATCGAGCGCAAACGCCGGGGCCTTGGAAAACCCAGCCTGATCTATGTGAAAAACTTTATCTCTGAATCATCAGAACCACGAATCCAGAGTCGTGAAAATCACGATTCTGGAACCGTGAAAAACGCGACTCTTGAATCGCTAAAATCACGAGGAATTAAGAATAATCAAAACAATACTGACCTGAGTGAGACTGTTCCTTTCCTTTCGGGTGCAGTCGCCGGAACGGAATACGAAGGGAAGGATGACCGCACCATGTATCAGGAATATTTTTTACGGCAGCTTGGCTTCGATGTTCTGATGGCAAGCTATCCTGAAGATGAGGATATGCTGCGTGAGATGCTGGAACTGTTGGTGGATACCGTGTGCAGCAAGCGCCGGTTCATCCGCATTGCGGGCGATGACAAGCCCGCTGAGGTGGTGAAGGCCCAGCTCATGAAACTGAACAGCGACCATCTGCGGTTTGTCCTTATGTGCCTGAAAGAGAACACCACCCAGGTGCGGAACATCCGGCAGTATCTGTTGGCGACCCTCTACAATGCACCCATGACCATGCACAGCTCCTATGCTGCCCGGGTACAGCACGATTTGAAAGATGGCTGTTGAGGTCCGGTCAAGGCAGCCGGTAGGCCCAATACTTGCCGGAATTGACCTCCAGATTGCAACACACATCCATCATTACATCAATCAAAATGATGACTATAAATGAGTGATGAAACGGAAGGAGGACGATGTGGCCCCAAAAGCAACTGTAATCGCTATTGTCAACCAGAAAGGTGGCACCGGCAAGACCACGACCTGCGAAAATCTGGGTATCGGCCTTGCCATGGAGGGCAAAAAGGTCCTGCTGGTGGACGCCGATCCCCAGGCCAGCCTGACCATCAGCATGGGCTGGCCCCGGCCGGATGAACTGGATACGACCCTTTCCACCCTCATGGACAAGGTTCTGGAGGACAAGCCCATCCAGCTAGGGGAGGGGATACTGCACCACACCGAAGGGGTGGACCTGATTCCGTCCAGCATCGAGCTGGCAGGGATGGAAGTAGGCTTGGTAAATGTCATGAGCCGTGAAAAGGTTTTGAAGCAGGTGTTGGAAAGCTCCAAACGTTCCTATGACTTCATCCTTTTGGACTGTACCCCCAGCCTTGGTATGCTGACAATCAACTCTCTGGCTGCAGCAGATAGTGCCCTCATCCCGGTGCAGGCACAATATCTGCCTGCCAAGGGCCTGGAACAGCTGCTGCAGACCATCAGCAAAGTGCGAAGGCAGATCAATCCGCGCTTGCGGATTGAGGGCATCCTCATGACCATGACCGACAGCCGGACAAATTTTGGGAAGGAGATCGACAATCTGATCCGGCAGGTGTATGGCAGCAAAATCAAGGTTTTTGTCCATGGGATACCCCGTTCGGTGCGGGCGGCGGAAACCAGTGCCGAAGGCAAAAGCATCTTTGTTCACGACCCCAAAGGCAAGGTGGCGGACGCCTACCGCGCCCTGACAAAGGAGGTGGTGCACAGTGCCGAAAAGCGGCGCAAATATCAGCTTGAGCAGCTACGATGACATTTTCTCCACCGAAGAGAGCCGCCAGACTGAGCAAATCCAGCAAATCCCTATCACCGAGCTGCACCCCTTTAAAAACCACCCGTTCAAAGTTCTGGACGATGAAGCCATGCAGCGGACGGTGGAGAGCGTGGCTCAGTTCGGCGTGCTGGCCCCACTCATTGCCCGGCCCCGACCGGAAGGAGGTTACGAGATCATTTCGGGGCACCGGCGGCAGCACGCAGCAGAGCTGGCCGGGCTGAAAACTCTGCCGGTGATCGTGCGCAATATGAGCGATGATGAGGCGGTGATACGGATGGTGGACAGCAATTTGCAGCGGGAGAGCATCCTGCCCAGCGAGCGGGCTTTTGCCTACAAAATGAAGCTGGAAGCTATAAAAAATCAAGGTACTAGGTCGGATTTAACTTCTCGCCAAGTTGGCGAGAAGTTATGGAGCGTGGCTCAGGTGGGCGCAGCCGCTAATGAAAGCGAACGCCAAGTTCATCGCTATATCCGCCTCACCAACCTCATTCCGGAACTTCTCGACCTGGTAGACCAAAAGAAAATCTCCTTCAATCCCGCTGTGGAGCTGTCGTACCTGACAGCCTCCGAACAGCGGGATTTTTTGGAGGCCATGCAGGACACCCAGAACGCACCGTCTCTTTCGCAGGCTCAGCGCATCAAGAAGCTGAGCCAGGAGAGCAAATGCACCTATGACGCCATGTTCGACATCATGGGCGAAGAAAAGAAAGCGGAAATGGACCGCGTGACCATCAAAAACGAGGTGCTGCGGAAATATTTTCCGAAATCCTACACGCCCAAGCAGATGCAGGACACCATCATCAAGCTGCTGGAGCAGTGGCAGAAAAAACGCCAGCGCAGTCAGGAGCGCTGACCAACTGGCATCAATCACAAAACACAAAGAACAAATTTGGAGGAATCGCCTATGACGAACAAGAAACCTACCCTCGCACAGCAGACCTATGAGAAGGTCTGCGCCATCGAAACCATCCTGAATAGCCTGCTGGCAGACAGCGACACACCCATGCAGAAGCGTCCCCTCTATCTGGCGACGGCTGGCCCCGAGATGCCCCTCTCGGTCATTCGGCTGGAGGATGCGCCCGATTACCTCCCCTGCTTTGACGAGGCCGATGTACTCTATGGTATTCCTGGCCTGCCTATCTTGATGAGTTACTGCCCGGAACAGGTCATGGACATCGGAGAGGAATCTTACCTGGTCGGCCCCATGGTCTTTTTCCGCATCGACCGGGACGGCTGCACCGTGTCCCTTCAGGTGGCAGACTTGTATCAACTGGCTGAGTTCCTGGAGGAGCACAGCGTCATCCTAATGCAGGGCGGCGAGAGCTTTATCGCCATCCGGTTGGACTGACCATGTGGATGAGCGCGGTATTTTTCGCGGCGGGTGCTTGGTTTGTTTTTTCGCCGCAGCCCTGATGCAGGCGGGAAAGGACGGTGAAACCCATGCAGGAAGATGTGGAGAACAGAACGATCAACTTCGCCATCAGCACCACCAAGCTGACGGGCCGGACGATCCTGGCGGCGGCTCGTAAGTTCTTGCAATGGCGGGCGGGCAAGACGCACGGTAAACCGGTGGGCAAGCAAAGCGTCAAGCAGCTTCTGCGGCAGGATCAGGGGGCCACCAACATTGAGATCGAGAAAACCGGCATCCGGGACTTCAAGCGGATTTTGGACAAGTACGGTGTGGACTACGCCATCACCAAAAACCACGAGGACCCGCCCCGGTACCTGGTTTTCTTCAAGGCGCGGGATGCCGATACCCTGACCGCTGCTTTCAAGGATTACTCCGCCAAGCTGGTCCAGAAAGAAAAACGCCCCAGTGCTCTGGAGCGTTTGCAGCAGTTCAAGGCCCTGGCTGCTGAGCTGGTGCCCGGCAAGATGAGGGAAAAGAAACAGGAGCGTGGCGAGCGATGAACCAAAACACCAAACGACTTGTGCTCCTGAACCTGCCCTATGTCCTGATGGGCCTTTATGCTACCAATCTGGGCCTGGCCTGGCGGCTGACTGTCGGGGCAGACTTTTCCGAGAAGATGATGTCCCTCATGTCGGTGCTGCCGGAGGCGCTGGGCCGCATTCTGCCCAGCTTCCACCCGTTGGACTTGGCTGTTGGCCTGTGCTGCGGCGCGGGGCTTCGCCTGGCCGTCTACTTGAAAGGCAAGAACGCTAAGAAGTACCGCCACGGCAGCGAGTACGGCTCAGCCCGTTGGGGCAATGCCAAAGACATTGAGCCGTATGTGGCCCCCAAGTTTGAGGACAACATCATCCTGACCCAGACCGAGCGTCTCACCATGTCCAGCCGCCCCAAAGACCCCAAGACTGCTCGCAATAAAAATGTGCTGATCGTAGGCGGGTCCGGCAGCGGCAAGACCCGCTTCTGGATCAAGCCCAATCTCCTGCAAATGCATAGTTCCTATGTTCTTACCGACCCAAAAGGCACCACGGTTTTGGAGGTGGGCAACGCCTTTTTGAAGAAAGGCTACTGCATCAAAATCTTCAACACCATCAACTTCAAAAAGTCGATGCGGTATAATCCCTTTCACTATATCCACAGCGAAAAGGACATTTTGAAGCTGGTGACGACCCTCATGACCAACACCCGCGGCGAGGGCAAAGGCGGTGATCCCTTCTGGGACAAGGCGGAAAAGCTCTTGCTTACGTCGCTTATTGCCTATATCCACTACGAGGCCCCAGTTGAGGAGCAAAACTTCGCCACCCTGCTGGAATTTCTCAACATCATGGAAGTCCGGGAAGATGACGAGGAGTTTCAAAACCCGGTGGACCTCATGTTTGAGGACTTGGCAAAAGAGAAGCCCGACCACTTTGCGGTGCGGCAATACCGTCTTTATAAGCTGGCGGCGGGCAAGACTGCCAAGTCAATTTTGATTTCCTGCGGTGCCAGATTGGCCCCCTTCGATATCGCGGAACTGCGGGAAATCACCGCCTACGATGAGCTGGAACTGGACACCCTGGGCGACCGGAAAACAGCGCTGTTCCTCATCATGAGTGACACCGACAGCACCTTCAACTTCCTGATTTCCATGGTGTACACCCAGCTGTTCAACCTCCTCTGCGAGAAGGCCGATGACGTGTACGGCGGGCGGCTGCCCGTCCATGTGCGTTGCCTGATCGACGAATGCGCCAACATCGGGCAGATTCCGAACCTGGAAAAGTTAGTGGCCACCATCCGCAGCCGGGAGATTTCGGCCTGTCTGGTCTTGCAGGCGCAGAGCCAGCTCAAAGCTCTGTACAAAGACAATGCCGACACCATTATCGGGAACATGGACAGCCATATATTCCTCGGCGGCTCGGAAAATACCACCCTCAAAGAGCTGGCAGCCACACTTGGGAAAGAGACAATCGACCTTTACAACACATCAGACACTCGCGGCAACAGCCCGTCCTTTGGCACCTCGTACCAAAAGACAGGTCATGAGCTTATGAGCCGGGACGAGCTGGCCGTCATGGATGGCGGAAAGTGCATCTTGCAGCTGCGGGGCGTGCGACCTTTCCTCTCAAATAAGTACGACCTGACCCAGCACCCCAATTACAAGCTGACCGGAGATTACGACAAGAAGAACCTCTTTGACATCGAGAAGTTTCTTGACCATAGGCTTAAACTCAAACCGTCGGACGTGTACGATGTGGTGGACGCCGACTCGCCATAAAAACGTTTCTCCCAAAAGGTGCCATAGAAGACTGAACAGCAATCCAATTCCGTTTGCCACTTATAGGTTGTTTCAAAAAAGTATTGACATTCTGCCACGCGGTGTGTATACTAATCACATCAAAACATTTTGATGTGAGGCGAGAAGATGGAAACAGAGTATCAGGAACAAGCGAAAGTGTTTAAGGCACTTTGTGACCCTAAACGCCTTGCAATTTTGGAGCAGCTAAGAAGTGGGGAAAAGTGTGCGTGCGTTTTGCAAGAACCACTGGACCTAACACAATCCGGCCTCTCCTATCACATGAAAATTCTCTGTGACTCGGGCATTGTTGTCAGCCGGCAGGAAGGAAAATGGACGCACTACCGATTGAGTGCTTCTGGCAGGGATAAGGCGATAGAGCTTCTGAAAAAACTAACAACACCTGACCATGAGCAAAAGACGAGCTGTTCACGATGTGGATAGAAAACACCATCTAACATTCGGATGGTGTTTTCTTTAAGAAACATACATCAAATTTTTTTGATGTATGAATGGAAAGAGGGTTTTGTATGGGAGTATGGGATTTTATCCAGAATCAAGTGCTTGGTATGAAGTGGCTTGATCACCTTATAGGAATGGGATTATCGGCGCTTGGCCTGGATGTGAGTGGACGTATAGGCGGCAGCGTGCAGTTTTTTATTTATGATGTTTTAAAAATCACAGTTCTGCTTTGCGTATTGATTTTTGCTGTCTCGTATATTCAAAGTTATTTTCCGCCAGAACGAAGCAAACGTATTTTAGGCCGCTTTCATGGGATATGGGCAAATATCATTTCTGCTCTGCTGGGGACGGTGACGCCGTTCTGCTCCTGTTCGTCTATCCCGCTGTTCATTGGTTTTACTAGTGCAGGACTTCCGCTTGGCGTAACATTTTCATTTTTGATTTCATCCCCAATGGTAGATTTAGGGAGCCTTGTATTGCTCATTAGTATTTTCGGTGCAAAGGTAGCCATTATTTATGTTGTGTTTGGTCTTGCGATTGCAGTGACCGGCGGCACGGTCATCGAGAAATTGCACATGGAAAAACACATTGAGGATTTTGTCCTTGCAGCAGGCAGCGTAGACATTGATTCTCCCAACTTGACAATAAAAGAGCGTTTGACTTATGCGCAAGAACAAATGCTGGATACTTTTAAGAAAGTATTTCCCTACATTTTGGTAGGTGTCGGTATTGGTGCGCTTATCCATAACTGGATACCGGAGAGTTGGGTGGAAACGGTACTCGGCAGCAATAACCCCTTTGGCGTTATTCTGGCTACTATCGTAGGCATTCCCATGTATGCAGATATTTTTGGAAGCATTCCTGTCGCAGAAGCGCTGCTTGCCAAAGGAGCGCAGCTTGGTACAGTTCTGTCGTTTATGATGGCGGTTACAACGTTGTCATTGCCTTCTCTCATCATGCTCCGCAAGGCCGTTAAGCCGAAATTACTGGCATTCTTTATTGGTGTTTGTGCGATTGGGATTATAGTCGTTGGCTATTTGTTCAATGCACTGCAATTTATTTTAATTTAAGGAGGACTTTTATCATGGGACTGTTTGGCAAGAAAAAAGAGGAGCAAAAGAGTTGTTGCTGCGCAAGCAGCTGCACCCCGGAAACAATGGCAAAAGCAGAAACAGGAAAAACAACTGCCGGTGTAAAAGTGCTAGGTTCTGGGTGTGCAAAGTGCCATGCGTTAGAAGAAGCCGCCCGCGCCGCTTTGGAAGAATTGAATATGGACACGACGATCGAACATGTGACCGATTTTTCCCAAATTGCTGCCTATGGTGTCATGACTACCCCTTCCCTTGTGGTAGACGGCAAAGTAGTATCCTATGGTAAAGTTTTGAAAAAAGATGAAGCCAAAGCGCTTATTCGGAAAGTTCGTGAAAGCGTATGAGCGAGAAGCCGAAGGTAGCCTTCATTTGTGTTCACAATTCTTGCCGAAGTCAAATTGCCGAGGCTCTTGGAAAATATCTGGCTTCCGATGTCTTTGAAAGCTATTCCGCTGGAACAGAAACAGTGCCGAAAATCAATCAAGAAGCTGTACGGCTTATGAAACAGCTTTATAATATTGATATGGAGCAGACGCAATACAGCAAACGGTTGAATGAACTTCCAGCTGTAGATATTGTGATAACAATGGGCTGTAATGTAAATTGTCCGTATCTGCCTTGCAAATATCGAGAGGATTGGGGACTTGAAGATCCAACGGGCAAAGATGATAAAGTTTTTCAGGAAACGATAGCAACAATCGAACAGAAAATTTTGAGATTGAAAAGCCGTATAGAAAACAGTAAATAGCAAAGCCAGCCGAGCCAGCGGGCGGTCAAGATGGATGCCGCTTCGCGCCGCCGCTGAGAGCTCTGCCGGCATTTGCTCATCATCAAACCAAAGGCGACAGCAAGGAGTGCTGTCGCCTTTTATGCTGAAACCCAGTCATTCGACTAAATAGAACTGCGATCCTCCCATCCCGGGAGGATTTTTTATTTACCCCAGGCCCCAGGATACACCGGCAAATCAGCCCTCGCTGCGGTTGGCAGCTTATCAAAATCAACGATTTCAGGCGTGTATCCGACCGGCCGCAAGCTCTTTTTATACAGGAGGAAACTACCATGGAATTTTTTAACTCCGCAATCGAAGTCCTTCAGACCCTCGTTGTTGCCCTGGGCGCTGGCCTCGGCGTGTGGGGCGGCGTCAACCTGCTGGAAGGGTATGGATCCGACAACCCTGGCTCGAAGAGCCAGGGCATGAAGCAGCTCATGGCCGGCGGCGGTGTTGCCCTCATCGGCACCACCCTTGTGCCCCTGCTGAGTGGCCTGTTTGGCTAAAGATAGCCGGATAGCGTAACCCTGTAATCTGCCCCTACCCAGCGCCCCAAGCGGGAACTGCCGCCCACAGAATAGGGTTTCAAAATTTCGCCCGCGGCGCGCTGGGACATGGCGGCATTCATCCAAAAACCAACCCATACAAGC
>HHCFJ05603__coassemble_553_pt1 | contig 20045 bp, 18 predicted proteins | sample HHCFJ05603__metabat2_low_PE_003 | metagenome-assembled genome bin HHCFJ05603 | reverse complement strand
ACGCCGACCGGATGGCCGCGGCCCTCTACGGCATCCCCGCCCTGATGGTGGTGCCCCGGGGCCCCGACCGGGGCGCCCAGGTCCGGCTCAAGCGCAAATGGGAGCGCCGCTTCTGGCAGCGCTACTACGACCGGGGAGGGAAACTGCTGTGAAAGACGCCGCCCCGCGCTTTGGCCCTGCGGGCATCAGCGACAGCTTTGCCGCCCAGGGCTACAAGACCAGCCTGGACATCCCGGCCTACACCGCCGGGATGGGGCTGGACGCCTTCGAGTACCAGTGCGGCCACGGCGTCCGCCTGGCCGAAGGCAAAGCCCGGCAGATGGCCGCCCTCGCGGCGGAAAAGGGGATCGTGTTCAGCGTCCACGCCCCCTACTACATCAGCATGTCCAGCCTGGACGAGGAAAAACGCCTGGGCAGCATCCGCTACCTGCTCCAGAGCGCCCAGCTGTGCCGGGCGCTGGGGGGCCGGCGGATCATCTTCCATCCGGGCAGCTGCGGCAAACAGAGCCGGGCCGCCGCCCTGGACAAGGCGCTGGATACCCTGCGCCGGGGGGTGGAGGCCCTGGACGAGGCCGGCTACGGGGACATGACCCTCTGCCCCGAGACCCTGGGCAAGATCGGCCAGCTGGGCGATCTGGAAGAGGTGCTGGCCCTGTGCGGAGTGGACCGCCGGATCGTCCCCTGCATCGACTTTGGCCACCTGAACGCCCGCACCCTGGGGGGCATCCGCTCCCGGGCGGACTACGCCGCCATCCTGGACCGGATGGAGGAGGCCCTGGGGGACGACCGTGCCCGGACCTTCCACGTCCATTTTTCCCGGATCGAATTTTCGGCCGGGGGCGAAAAACGCCACTGGACCTTTGCCGACACCCAGTACGGCCCTGAGCCGGACCCCCTGATGGAGCTGCTGGCCGAGCGGCGGCTTGCCTCTGTGGTGATCTGCGAGAGCGCCGGCACCCAGGCCGAGGACGCCCGCACCCTGGGCCAAATCTACCGCAGGGCGCTGCAAAAGGGCGTGTGAGCCCGGCTTTTTCCCTGTTTTTTGCTGAAACCCCTTGCCAAACAATGCGCAATTGGGTACAATATTCTTAGATATGCGTGAGCATGAGATACTAAATTGATGGAGGAATTCCTTATGATTTCTGCAGGCGAATTTCGCAATGGCGTGACCTTTGAGCAGGACGGCCAGGTTCTCCAGGTCGTTGAGTTCCAGCACGTCAAGCCCGGCAAGGGCGCGGCCTTTGTCCGCACCAAGACCAAGAACGTCATCACCGGCGCGGTCATCGAGACCAGCTACAACCCCACCGCCAAGTTCCCCCAGGCGTTCATCGAGCGCCGTGAGGTGACCTACAGCTACCAGGACGGCGACCTGTACCACTTCATGGACAACGAGACCTACGACGACATCCCGGTCAACGCCAGCGATGTGCCCGATAACTTCAAGTTCTGCAAGGAGAACGAGGTCTGCAAGCTGCTGAGCTACAAGGGCAAGGTGTTCAGCGTCGAGATCCCCAACTTCATCGAGCTGACCGTCACCGAGACCGAGCCGGGCATCCGCGGCAACACCGCCACCAACACCCTGAAGCCCGCCACCGTTGAGACCGGCGCCACCCTGCGTGTGCCCCTGTTCATCAACGAGGGCGACGTCATCCGCATTGATACCCGCACCGGCGAGTATATGGAGCGCGTCTGATTCTGACCCGAAGCCGGGCTTGCGGCCCAAGACCGCGGGTCCGGCCATTTTGTTCACAGGGCGGCCGGGGCGCCCCGGCGGCCCCTGGATGGAGGGATAGCGTATGGAACTGATCGAAAAAGCTGCCTATCTGCAGGGCCTGATGGAAGGTCTGGGGCTGGATGAGTCCACCAGGGAGGGCAAGGTCCTCCACGCCATGAGCAGCCTGCTGGCCGAGATGGCCGCCAGCATCAAGGCGATGGAACAGGACATCACCCAGGCCGAAAGCCAGCTGGACGGCCTGCGCGAGGACGTGGAAGAGCTGCAGGCCGACTTCTACGAGGACGAGGACGACGCCGAGTCTCCCTGCTACGAGGTGGACTGCCCGAGCTGCGGCGAGACCGTCTATGTCACCGAGGAGGACCTGGACGCCGGCGAGGCGTTCTGCACCAACTGCGGCTGCACCTTTGAGGTGGCGCTGGACGACTCGGAAGAGGGCGCCGGCGAGGAAGCTGCCGGCGATGACGAGCAGGACGCCAGCTACGAGGTGACCTGCCCGGGCTGCGGCGCCGTGACCGTCCTGGACGAGGAGACCCTGCTGTCCGGCAAGGCCCGCTGCGCCGGCTGCGGCAAACCCCTGGAGATCGACCTGCCCGACGAAACCTGACGGCTGCGCGGCACCCCCTGCAACAACGCAAAAAGACCCCCGCATGGCGTTTGCCGTGCGGGGGCTTTGTCGTTTTACGGGCCGGATGGGCCCCGGCCGCATCCCGGCGGGATGGCCGGCCTGGGGCGGCTCAGTTCTTGGGGGCGGGGGCCTTCGCGGCGGTGATGGCCTTTTCCAGCCAGATGGAGCCGATGTCCAGGGCGTTGTACAGCCCGTGCCGGACCGACTGGCGGGCGGTGCGCTCCTTCATGGATTTGCTCAGATCGGTGGACAGAAGGGTGACCTGCACCTTGTCGGGCATTTCTGCGCCGTCCACAGGGGCGGTGGACAGGATCTGAAGGTATAAGACATAGGGGTCGGTCATCCAACCGTAGTACAGCTCGTTGTCCTTGCGGACGAGGGGCTTGCCTTTATAGGTCATTTTGGGTTTGTAAGACATTCCAAAGCCTCCCTTTGCATATTTTGAAGCCCGCTGCGCCGCCTGGGGCCGCGCGGCAGGGCTAGAATAGAAAACTCTTTACCAGTATAACATAAAAGAAAGAGTATTACAAATCAAAAAACTGTGAATGGATGGCGGGCGGCACGATACGGGCCGTTCCGGCGCCCTGTCAGAACGAAACCGCCCCGTACTTGCGGCTGTACGGGGCGGTCCATTGCGGTATTCGGTTTGGTATGAGGAGGAATCATGTGTTACAGGGGGCGGTTGCGGCCCCGCCGTTCCTGTGACTATAGGATACCAAAGATTTATACATAAACTGTTTTGATTCTATGAATCTTTTGTAAACTGTGCCCGGCGGTCATTCGGGGGCCTTCATGCTTTCCACCATGCTGATGCTGCGCACCTGGCGGCGCATCAGCCGGCAGACCACCACCGTGAACAGCAGGGTGAGGGCCACGCTGTACAGGAAGCTGGTGGGCTCCAGCATGCGGATGAACATCATCTGCTCCGACTCCACCGTGCGGATGACGAACTGGTGCATGGCCGCGCCGATGCCCAGGCCCAGCACCGCGCCGATGACGCTGAGCAGCTCGATCTCCCGGAAGATATAGCGGTAGACCTCTTTGTCGAAGAAGCCCAGCACCTTGATGGTGGCCAGCTCCTTTTTGCGCTCGCCGATGTTGACGCTGATCAGGTTGTACAGCACCACTGCGGCCAGGGCCGCCGCGCAGACGATGATGAGCAGCACCACATAGTTGATGCAGGTGATGGTGCTGTCGTACATGGCGGCGGTGTCGGCGGCAAAGGAAGTGCCGGACACATAGTTGCAGCCCAGCAGCACGGTGCTCAGGGTCTCGCGCTCGGTGTCGTTCTGGCAGGTGGTGCGGACGTAGACGGTGTTCCAGGCGGGGTCCGCCACCAGGCGCTGGAGGGTGTTCTCGGTGACGTAGAGGTAGGCGCCCAGGTAGTTCTGGGCCACGCCGGTGAGGGTCAGCTCCACACGGCTGCCGTCGGTGCCCTGCACCCAGATGCTGTCCCCGGCCGAGACGCCCAGCAACTCGGCGGTCTTTTCGCTGAGGACCACGCTGCCGTCGATGAAGGGCAGCTCGCTGCCGGCGGGGCTGCGGAGGGTGAAGTACTCGGTCACCTTCTGGGGGCCGTCGGCGGCCACCAGGGTGACGCTGAGGTCGCTGGTGCTCTCGCGGCTGTCGTAGACCGAGACGGTGCGGGTGTAGAAGGCGCCCCAGCTCTCCACCTCGTCCCGGGCGGCCAGGGTGTCGGTCAGGCCGCCGTCCAGGTCCAGCGCCTTGTCGCTGGACAGGGAGACGGTCAGGTCGGCTTTCTGGATGGTGCCGTACTGGCGGGAGACGATCTCGACGATGGAATCCTGCAGGCCGAAGCCGATCAGCAGCAGGGCGGTGCAGCCGGCCACCCCCAGCACCGTCATATAGAAGCGCTTTTTATAGCGGAACATATTGCGGGCGGTGGTCTTTTGGGAAAAGCTCATCCGGCGCCACAGGGGGCGGACCCGCTCCAGGAAGATGCGCTTGCCGGCGGCGGGGGCCCGGGGCAGCAGGAGGGCGGCCGGCTTTTCCTTGAGGGAGACCCGGCAGGCGGCCAGGGTGGTCAGCCCGACCACGCCGATGCTGATGACCACGCTCAGGACGGCCAGCAGGGGATAGACCCGCAGCCGGAAGGTGGGCAGGTCGAACACGGTGGAGTAGGCCCACCAGATGACGGCGGGCACGCCGGCAAAGCCCAGCGCCATGCCGGCGGCACAGCCCAGCAGGCCGGCGGCGGTGCCGTAGACCATATACTTGGCGGTGATCTCGCTGTCGGTGTAGCCCAGGGCCTTGAAGGTGCCCATCTGGGTGCGGTTTTCTTCCACCATGCGGGTCATGGTGGTGCTGGCCACCAGGGCCGCCACCAGGAAGAAGAAGATGGGGAACACCCGGGCGATGGACTCGATGCGGTCGGCGTTCTGCTCATAGAACACGATGGAGACGATGCTGCCCCGGTCCAGGACATACCATTCGGCGGCGGCGATGTCGTCCACCTGCTCGGCGGCGTCGTTCAGCTGCTGGCGGGCGTCGGCCAGCTGCGCTTCGGCGCTGGCCTTCTCTTCCGCAAACTGGGCCGCGCCGTCGTTGTACTCGGCCCAGCCTTCGTCCAGCTGGGCGCGGGCGGCTTCCAGCTGGGCTTCGGCGGCGTCAAAGGCGGTGAACGCCTCGGCGTTGCCGGTGTTGAGGGCCAGCTGGCCTTCCAGCACCTGCAGCTTCATCTCGCGGAGGGCGGCCTCCGCCTCCGTCACCAGCTCTTCGTTGGACAGGTCGGGGGCGGAGATCAGTCCCTGGGCGTACATCTGCCGCTTGCCCTCGTCCAGCTGGGCCTGGTAGCCGGCCAGCTGGTTGTAGGTGGAGTCGTACAGGGCCTGGGCGCGGGCCAGCAGGTCCCGCAGCTCCACATAGTTGATGTCGTCGGGCTCGGCCTCTTCCAGGGCGGTCTCGGCGTTGTGGAGGATGTCCTCGGCGTAGCCCAGCATGGGGTCGGCCACCCCTTTCAGGGTCACCAGCTGTTTGATCTGCTCCAGCTGGGCCTCAAACTCCAGCACCTGGCGCTGGGCGTCCACCAGCTGGCTGGCGCCGCTGGCCATGTTGTCGGGCAGGGCCGCCTTCTGGGCCTCCAGCTGGGCCTTGCCGCTCTCGTATTCCGCCTCGCCCGCTTCCAGCTGGGCTTTGGCGTCGTTCAGCTGGGCCTCAGCTTCGGCCAGCTGGGCCTGGGCGTCGGCCTCCTGCCGGTCGAACTCGACCCGGGCGTCGGCCAGCTGGCTTTCGGCGTCCGCGATCAGGCTTTCCCGGCGGGCTTCGGCCCGGAAGGGGGCGATCTCTTCCAGGCGGGCGGCCACGGCGTCCACCGCAGCCTGGTACTCGTCGGAGTAGTTGTCATAGGCGTCGGCGTCGGCTGCCTTGATGTAGCAGGCGGCGTAGTAATCCATCTCCAGGCTGCCGTCCGGGACGTAGGCGGCCAGCCCCAAAGCGCCGTTGCCGGCGGTGGTGCTCTCGGTCTCGGTGGAGAAATAGAGGGGGTCCTTCACAAAGCCCACCACCGTGAGCTGGCCGGACCCGAGGCCGTCCACCCCTTCGGTGTCCAGCTCGATGACGTCCCCCACCCGGAGGCTGCCCGCCGCGCCGGCGTCCAGCACCTGGACGACGCACTCGCCGGCGGTCTCGGGCATCCGGCCCGACTCCAGCACCAGGCGGTTCATGTTGGCTTTGTCGGCCAGGGTGGGGTAGACCGGCAGCTGCTGGACCCGTACCGCCAGGGTGCTGCCCCCGCGGAAAGAGCCCTCGCAGTCCACCTGCTTGACGGGCATGACCGCCTCCACCCCTTCGGTGGCGTCGATGGCGTCGATGTCCTCCTGGCTGAGGCCCAGGGTGGAGACCACCCGCAGGTCAAACACGTTCTGGCCGCTGTACCAGTCCTGGCCGGCCCGGCGCATGCCGGGGGCCACGCTCAGCAGGCCGGACAGCATCATGACCCCCAGCAGGACGATGCCGAACACCGAGGCAAAGCGGCTTTTGTTGGCGGCAAGCTCCCGCCACATATTTTTGCGATAGGTCTTTTTCACTGCTGCTCACCACTCGATCTCTTCTACGGGGACGGGGTGCTCGTTGACCTCGTTCGAGATGATCTGGCCGCTGCGCACCTGGACGATCCGGTCGGCCATGCCGGTCAGGGCCGAATTGTGGGTGATGACGATGACGGTGCGCCCCGTCCGGCGGCAGGTGTCCTGCAAAAGGGCCAGCACCGACTTGCCGGTCTTGTAGTCCAGCGCGCCGGTGGGCTCGTCGCAGAGCAGGATCTTGGGGTTTTTGGCCAGGGCCCGGGCGATGGCCACCCGCTGCTGCTCGCCGCCCGACAGCTGGGCCGGGAAGTTGTTCAGCCGCTGCCCCAGCCCCACGCTGCGCAGGGTCTCGGCGGGGTCCAGGGGGTTTTTGCAGATCTCGATGGCAAGCTCGACGTTTTCCAGTGCGGTCAGGTTCTGGACCAGGTTGTAGAACTGGAACACGAACCCCACGTCGTACCGGCGGTAGGCGGTCAGCTCTTTTTCGGAAAAGCGGCTGACCTCGGCCCCGTCCAGGACGATGCGGCCCTCGTCGCAGCGGTCCATCCCGCCCAGCATATTCAGCAGGGTGGTCTTGCCGGCGCCGGACGGCCCGACGATGATGCAGAACTCCCCTTTGTTGACATGGAAGGTCATGTGGTCAGCTGCAGCCACCCGGACGCTGCCGGTCTGGTAATATTTTGACACGTCGGTAAAGCTGACAAAAGGCTCATCCATAACAACCACCTTCACTTTCCTTCAAATTTTTGAGCTTTTGCACACAGGCACGCAGTTCAGCCCGTTCCACTATAATAGTACAACAAATGGGGCGTCTCTTGCAAGGAGATGCAGATTGTTTTAATGCAAACTTTACAATTTATAGATGAAACGTGTTAGAAAGAGCGATGTTTTTTGTTTTTGTGAAAAATAAACCGCAACAAAAACCGCAACATGCCCTCTTTTCTGTACCCTGCACGTCCAGCCTGGCGGGATTAGATGGGGGCGCGTTTCGTTACCCCATCCAGCCGTGTGTGTCTAAAATAGCCCCCTGTCTTTCTGACCAGTTACCCCATGATCTGGCCGCCGCTGCCCTTATTTTCCCTTTTTATAGGCGGCCAATTACGGCCATTTTCGCGGCTTCTTCGCGGCTTTCGCCCAAAAATGAGCAATAGACCTGACCCCGCGTTTCGACGGGTCAGCTTCCAGGGTTAAGGACCGATAGCAAGGGGTCGGTGGGCTGCCGTCCCCTTGCTCCATGAATAGCCCCAAGAATTTGGGGAAAGGGGGTGCAAATTTGCAGCCCCTGTTCAATCGACGGTGCACCAATCGTTCACCGTATACTGTCGTGATTCACGACGGTATAAAGGGGTGCGGGATTTGCTCACCCCCCGGCAGTTATGAACATTTTTGGCCAAAAGTCCCCTTGCGGCAGGGCGTAACCGATCGTTACTCCCTCCTCCCTCTGTAGTGCTGAAATACCGAAACGGTAGTGCTTCCTGTGCGTTATCGTGTCAATAAACTCCCTGGGGCCGGTTTCTCTCGCTTCGCTCTCGGTTCAGCGTCCGGGTTCTTCTTTTTTTAGTTCTCAAAAGCTCCCACTTTTTCAACTTTCTTCAACTTTTCGTGGTTTACTCGGAGTTCGCTTTGCCCCGGCGGACAGCAAAAAAGAACGCCCTTCTCTGGACATTTTCCTGGAAGCGGCTGACTTTAATGACTTTAATGACCTTATTCCCACACAGCACAATAAACAACGTGTATTCGCTGTTTATTTGCGTTCCAACCCAAACGCCCCATCATGACTTTATTATGACCAAAATGACTTTAATCTGACTTTAATCCTCTTCCTTGCCTTGTCTGCGCAGAAAAGCCCGGCTTCCCGCCTTTTTAAGGGCTCCGGAAATGCCGAAAATCCCCCTTTCGCCGGGTTTAGCCGGGCCCATAAAGAAAAGGGAGCGCCTAAACGGTGCTCCCCTTGTGTTCTCTATTCTGCCTCGTCCGTGCCCCCGGCGGGCTGATCTGTCCCGGCGGCGTCGCGCGCCAGCCGCTGATCTATGGCCCCCTTAATATATTGGTTCATGCTTTCGCCAACGCGCCCGGCGGCTGCCTGTATTTCGGCTTTCTTCCCTTTGGGCAGAGCAAGCGACATTCGGTCCAGGTTATTTGCGTCCCATGTTCTATTACTTTGCTTCACGCTGTCCGTATATTTGCGCTTTGGCATAGCAATACACCTCCCTATTGTAAATCTAGTATAGCACAAAGTCAATCACTTAACAAGTGTAATATCATACAACTATGCGCACATTTACACTTGATAAGTTGTGCATCATTCCATCTTGATTACACTTAATAAGTGTAGTATAATAGAATCACAGCAAGGGAGCACGACCGGAAGGCAAGGGGCGAACGATGTACCGGGAGCGCAAAACCGAGAGTTAGCTAAGACAGTAACCCACTCCCCAAAAGCTGTATCAAAAGAAAAGGCCCTGCGCAAGTCGCCAAACAAACCGCAGAGCCGCCACAAACCAGGGCAAGGCCATTATAACACGGCCTGCCCCCCGATACAAGGGAGGCTATTTGTATGACGTTCAATCTTTCCGAGATCATGGCCCACGCCTGGCGGCTGTTCCGCCGGGGGCAGGGGCTGCCCTTTGGGGAATGCCTGCACCGGGCATGGAACGCGGCAAAGGCCGCGCCGGTGAACGCCGAGACCATCCGCCGGGCCGCACAGGCCGCCGGGGTCACGGAGGAAGTAAACACCTGGGCAGGCTGGAAGCGCCTGGGCTTCGAGGTGATGCACGGCAGCAAGGCCCTGTTCCGGTGCCTGCTGATCTACGCCAGCCGGGGCGATGGGGCAACGTACACAGCCAGCTTCTTCGACCGCTCGCAGGTGCAGCCCTGCGGGGCCCAGTAAAGGAGGTGACAGCATCATGGCTATCTATGCAGCCAAACAGACCCCGGACTTTAAGATGGTTCTGGTATTGCCGGACGGCGATGCAAGCCGGGTGCCCGCCGGGTACACCATCGAACGGACCGAACCGGGCAAGGTCCAAGTTCACGTCCCAGTTATAAGGATCGGCTATTGGGGCTGGAGCTGGGAATTTTGCCTTTCCTTCCCCTCTGATTCGACCCGGCGGGCGTTCCGTCGGCTGTTCGAGAGCTTGCCGGAAGAAACACAGCACAGTCTTTGCTTTGCTCCCCGCAACTATAAAGCCCGCCTTGACTTTTGGCTGGACAAGCTGTCCGCCATTCAGGAACCCGGCTTGCGGGTAGAGATCGAATCCGTGTTGCGGGCTTCTCTGGACAAAGGGGGAACAGTGCAGTGAAAAAGACAACTGACGAATGCTATTTGTCTTTTGTCTGACATGGATACAGACCTGGACGCCGCTTCAGATGTCAAGTCAGACGCCGTATCAATTCGCAAAAAATTCATGTGTGAGATTTACGGCCTGACAGAGGACACAGACGCGCCCCTGGCGGGGGAGCATTCCGACCGCGCACAGCTTACAATAACGCCGTCTGCCTGTTGGCGCAGGCAGACGGAAAGGCCCCCGCCTGCTGGAACAGGTGGGGGCTTTGTGCTTTTTTTAGTGGAAGATTTTGGCTCTTTTTGGAAGTTTAGAGGGGATCCCGGCGGGTGTGATTCTGCACTGCCCTTGTCTATAAAACACAAGTTTTCCCAAGTACTCCGCCCCGCCGGGCCCTTTTTTATATTGGGCATTTCTCGGCATTTCTGGACATTTGTGCGGCTTGGCCCCGTTCAAACACAGGTTTTTACAGGTTTTCTGGTCGGACGTCGAGAGAAGGGCACCGCCACACCACACCGCCTTGTGATGCACCGGCGCGCGTCTGGAAAGGTCGGCAACGCCCCGAGTAAGCATTTTGGGGAAAACCGCAAAATTTCCGCCCGGGGGAGGCTAGGGCCTGCGGTTGGGTTTTTGTTCGCTCTCTGTTCCTCTCGCTTCGCTCTGGGTTCGTTCGGAGTTCGGCAGACGCAAAAAGGGCCGCCCCGAAAGGCGGCCCCGTGTCCGGTTTTACCGGCGGAAATAGTCAAAGGCGGGCTTCCAGATAGACGACAGGGCCACCGCTGCGGGTTCGATGCCCTCATCGCGCAGCATCCGCAAAGCCGCCCCGACGGTGCAGCCGCACCGGTCCGCGATGTCCTGGACGCTGGCAAGTTCCCCCTTGCCGCTGGCCAGCGACAGCGCCAGCCGCACCCCCCAATAGACCCCGTGTCAGGCAGTTGTCCAGGGCGTTGCGGGCCAACTGCACCGCGAGCCATTCCGGCACGGCAAAATCTGCGGCGATCTGCTGCAGGGTGCTGTCCGGGCCCTGCCGCACAGCCTCCCGCCGGGCGCTGCATTCCTCACAGTAGACGGCGGTGCCGTACAGGTCGGCGCTGCCACCCTCCAAAATTTCCTGCAAATCGACGGCGTGTTCCCGCCCGCATTCGGGGCAGATGGTGTACACGTTGCCGCCCTCGATGGGGAGCTTCTCCCCGTTGTGCTTTAAGTAAAACATAGTAACCCTCTTTCTCTGGATGTTTTCAGGTTCCAGACTGACTTTAATGACTAAAATGACCTTATTCTGATTTTTGCTATAATGTGACGAAACAGCGACGTTTATTTGTGCATCAAAAAAGCCGTGCCGGACTGACTTTATTGTGACCAAAATGACTTTAATCCCCCTGCGCCCCCAGAAGCGCCGCCGGGCTGATAAAAACCGTCTCCGACGGACGGCCCTTGCCCTCCGGGCGCTGCCGTTCGATTTTGATGTATCCCCGGCGGGCCAGCTCCTCCAGAGGCGGGCGGATGCTCTCGGCGTCGAAGCGCTGGCACAGCCGCAGGACTTCCTTCTTGGTAAAATACGCTTTGCCCCCGGTCTGGAGCCTCTGCCAGAGGTATTCCGCATCCCGGCGCAGAGGCGTCTTGGGCAGGCCCGCACGAATCAAGGCCGCACGGGCGTGTGCCAAAAAGTATTCCCCAATGGTGGCGGCGGCCTGGAAGGTGCCGCCGGTCAGCAGTTCCGCGCCCGCATCGGGGCCGCTTGCAAAGCAGTGCAGGATACCGGCGATGCGGGCTACCTGCCCGTGATACTTGCCCGCCCAGCCCTCCACATCGGCCAGGTCCCCGCACAGGCGGGGCTCCAGCGCATTGGCGAATGCCTCGCTCAAGGCGTCGGCTTCTTCACTCAGGCGGATGATCTGGGCCGGTCCTGTATGGCTTGCCTGTACCTCCAGCATGGCGGCCAGTGTTTGGCAAAAAGTGTCCCGCACATCCGCCGGGATGGGCTTTGTCCGGTAGGTCCGGCTGCCTACTCTTGAGGCGGGCAGACTGTACAGGAAACGGGCAAGCAACCCCTTCCCGCTGAAATCAGCGTTGCCCGCGATCTCCGTAAGGACTTGAGGCTGGGCCATCAGCAGCAAGGTCAGGGCCGGGTCCTGGATGGTCTCGGAGGGCCGGCCCTTGCGGTCGATCCGCACCGGGTCGCCGGAATAGGCTTTCAGAAAGCCGTCTATGTTGGCGCTTTGCCCGCTGTACAGACCCGACAGAATCTTGAACAGGCCGCCTTCCGCGCTGAATACGCCGATCCGGCCGCCGTATGCGGCAAGCAGACTGGTCAGGGCTTCCGGGGTCACATCGTCGGCCAGAAGCCGGAACGGCTTCACCTCCTGCAGCCCGGCAAGCTCCTGCTGAAGGTCAAAGACGTCCTGTTCGGCGCAAAGTCCGTCCGCCTGTGCCGCCGGGCTTTTGCTCTTTGCAGGTTTTGCGGCGGCGTCTATGGCGGCGGCCAGACGTTTTTCCAGGATTTGCCGCTTTGCCTGCCCTTCCCGGATGGGCTGTTCCCGGCGGGCCTGTTCGGCAGCCTCGAAATCATAGACAGGGCAGGCAATTTCCCGCAGGACTGGGCTTTTGCGCTCAGAGGGGCGGGCGATGATCAGAGCGTACAGGTTCAGCGGCTCCACCCAATCGGGCTTGACCTCGATTTTCCACACTCCCTGCGCGGCCAGGGCACAGACGGCCAGCAGGCCCACCGCCGCCATATCCACCGGGGCCTGGATGCTCTCCGATACGGCCAGGGCATAGTCCCGCAGAACGGGAGGCAAAACCTCCACCGGGAAGGAGGGCAGGGCGTCGGGCTTGTCCTCGTCAAAGGGCTCCAGCGGGGCAAAGCCCAGCTGCTCGGCGATGGTGTCCCTGTAAGCGCCCCAGTCCCAGGCCCATACCTCGGCGGTGTCCAGGGCCCGGCAGAAGTCTTCCTTGGTCAGGCGGTGTTCATTCAGGGCAACGGCTTGCAATTCCCCCAGCCGGTCGACCTGTTCGTCCTCCGGCGCATTGAAGGCAAGGAAAAAGGCAGCCGCTGAAAAGATGTTGGCCGGTGTGGTGGTTGCCAGCCAGTCGGAAAACGCTGCGCGGCTGAGATAGACCATAGCCTCACCCCTTTGCGCCTGTATCCAGGCATGCGACCCGCGCCGCATCCTCGGCGTCCAGCTTGCGCAGCAGGGCAGGCACATTGATCAGACAGGCCCGCCCGTGCCAGACGCAGGGGACGTCCCCGATTTTGGCCCCGTCCCGCAGGTAGCCCCGGGGCAAGCCGGTGATGCGGGCCGCGTCGTCGATGCGCTGAAACGGGGCGCTGTCGTCGGTCAGTCTCTTTTTCATCGGCCCGTGCCCCCTTCCTCCAGCAAGTCCTCCAGGGGCACGCCCAGTGCGGCGGCAATCTTGCCAGCCGTTGCGGGCTTGCAGCTGCCCCGGTTCAGGATGACAGACAGGTTCTGCGCACTGCAGCCCATCTGCCGGGCAAGCTCGGAATAGCTGCCCAGGCCAGACCTGGACAAAGCAACATCTACGCTTGTACGGTTGATTTTCACGATATCACCTCATTCTACAAATTCCACAATGAATACGACAAACGTTTTACATGATTGATTATATCACACGTTTGTAATATGTCAAGCAAAATTTATTACTTTTGTTTGACTTTTGTTGAAGGGTGTGTTATAGTTTCTTTAGGAGTATAGGAGGGATGCCACATGACAATCGGTGACAGCATCAAACGAATCAGAACACAAAAAGGCATGACGCAAAAGCAGTTGGGTGATTTGATGGGCGTCAGCGTCCAGACGGTCAGCGCCTATGAATCCGGGCGGCGACGCCCTAAAATGGAGACGATTGATCGCTTTGCATATGCGTTGGGCGTTTCACTTCATGAGTTGATATCAGGCGTTGACTATCTGCCCAATGAAGAAGTTCCCACACAAGGTTTTTCGCCAAAGTATGATATAGAAGTAATGGCGACCTGGGCAAAAGAAGCAAAACGCATTGCAAAAAGTGGAAGCGAAGAAGAGTGGATAGCCTTCAGGGAAAAAATGGAAAATGCCATGTCTGATTTGTACGATGCAGCTCTTCTTTCCGTTTTTCGTACCTTGTCAGACGTCAACAAGCAAAAGGCGATTTCCTATTGTGAGGGATTGGCCGCAACGCAGCCGAATTATGAATTTGCAGATACCGCTATCCCGCCGGAAGTAAGAGAAGAACTTGATAAAAAAGACGAAGAGCTGGAAGCAGAATGGGAGAAGGAAGAAAAAGAACGGTATGAGAAAGAAAATCATGAAGACGCTCTATCCCAGCCCCCCAGGAAGAAACCTGCCGAATCTGCCTCCCAAACCGACCCCGACACGCCCGAAACGGATTAAAGTCATAATAAAGTCATTTTGGTCATAATAAAGTCATGACGCACGCCCGGCGGGAGCAAAGCGAAAAGCGCTGATAAAACGACGTTTTTGCAGTGTGCAGTGAATAAAGTCATTAAAGTCATTAAAGTCAGGCAGGTTTCGAGATAGAGAGGAGGAAAACCGCAATGGCCAGCATCAAAGAGAAAACCGACGCGAAGGGCCGCACCGTCTACCAGGTGCAGGCATCGGACGGCAGGGGCCGCCGGGTGTGGCGCACCTTCCGGCCTGAACCCACCTGGAGCGCCAAAACCACCCGGCGAGAGCTGCGCAAGTTCGCCGCACAGCTGGAAAACGAGCTCAAAGGCGGGCAGGCGCTCACCAAAGCGGAGCGCCACGAGGAGGCCCGCCGCCAGGCCGCCCAGGCGGCAAAGGTGCAGACCTTCCGCCAGTATATAGACCGCGTTTGGATGCCCCAGAAGCGCGCCACAGGGGCGCGCAGCAGCGTCCGGGCGTATGAGGTCAATCTGCGGCTGCACGTCCTTCCCGCGCTGGGGGACAGCCTGCTGGCCGAGATCACCCCGCCCATGATCACGGCCCTGTTTTACCGGCTGCAGGCGGAAGGGCTTGCAGAAAAAACGCTGCATCTGATTTGGAACATCACGGGTGAAATTTTCAGCACAGCCGTTCAGGACGAGATTCTGGACCACAGCCCCATGACGAAAGCCCGCCGCCCGGCGGCGTCCAAAGACGCCATCGTGGACCGGCAGGCGCTGGCATACACGGCGGAAGAGCTGCAGCACATTCTGGAGGCCATCCAGCAGGAGCCGCTTGTCTGGCGGGCGCTGGCGCTGTTGCTGGCCATGACCGGCCTTCGCCGGGGGGAGGCCTGCGGCCTGCAATGGGACTGTGTGGACTTCGCCACCGGGCAGATCACGGTCAAGCGGAACGTACAGCCCTGCAAGGGCGGCGTCTACGTCACCACCCCCAAAACCGGCAGGGAACGCACCGTCCTGGCCCCGCCCGACGTGCTGGACCTTTTGCGCCAGCTGCGGCAGGAACAGCCGGTCACGGTGCGGTGGGTGTTTGCCCGGCCCCGCTCCACCGAACCGATCAACCCGAACAGCGTTACCAACCATTTCCGGCAGATGGGCAGGCGCTACGGGCTGGAGGACTTTCACCCCCACAAGCTGCGCCACACCTTCGCCAGCGTCGCCATAGAGCGCGGGGCGGACGTGGCCGCCGTCTCCCAGTGCCTGGGCCACTCCACCATAGCAACCACCCTGGCCGTTTACACGCACACCAACCAGGAGGCCACCCGCCGGGCCGCCTCAAAGGTCTGGGAAGCCATCCAGCCGCCCCGGCAAGAGGAAAAGAAGGCATAAAGAGCACCCCAAAACGGTACAAACAGCAGGACGCCAGCCCCACGCGGGACCGGCGTCCTTTTCTGCTTGGGAGCCTCTCTGCCCAGCATCGCCCGGCGGCGTCCGGGATTTTGACCGCAACCAAAACCGCAACATCCACCAGAAAAACCGCAACATGACCAGACAGACCGAGAGAGCACAAGACGGAACGAGTTTTGAAAATATGATTGATATAACGATAAATTAGACGGTAAATTTTCCCGCATTTTGGAAACAGACGACACGAGAAAACACGGTATCATTTAATGCAAACTTTACAATTCGCCCGCCTCCTGTGCAAAAAAAGTGCTTGACTTCACTGCCGCAGCGTGATACAATAAACCCAGTTTTATCAAACTTATATGCGTTGACGGGGAGAAATCGGGTCCCAGTCCCGCTTGCAGAGAGCCGCCGGGTGGTGCGAGGCGGCGCGGGCGTTCCCGGCTACTGGCCCCTGAGCAGCAAGGCTGAACGGTCATTCCCCAGTAGGCTTTGACGGATGCCCACCGTTACAGGGGCAGCGATTCGCGCGCTGCGCTGATCGTGTCGAGTGGCCGCATCATCTGCGGCAAAGAGAGTGGTACCACGGGCCGCCTTGTAAAAGAACTACAGGCTCTCGTCTCTCAGGGCTTTTCGCCTTGAAAGACGAGGGCCTTTTTCGTATCTTTTTTCACAGCCTTCAGGAGGAGAACCGCTATGATGGACGCCACCAAGTACGCACCCGGATACTACCCCGCACCCGCCGGCTACGACAGCTGGGTCAAGAAGGACCACATCGAACAGGCCCCCGCCTTTTGCAGCGTGGATCTGCGGGACGGCAACCAGGCCCTGATCGTGCCCATGAGCCTGGAAGAAAAGATCGAGTTCTTCCAGATGCTGGTCCGGATCGGCTTCAAGGAGATCGAGGTGGGCTTCCCCGCCGCCAGCGAGACCGAGTATGAGTTCCTGCGGGTGCTGATCGAGCGGAACATGATCCCCGAGGACGTCACCGTCCAGGTGCTGACCCAGTGCCGCGACCACATCATCCGCCGCACCTTCGAGGCGGTCAAGGGGGCGCCCCGGGCCGTCATCCACTTCTACAACTCCACCTCGGTGGCCCAGCGGGAGCAGGTGTTCCACAAGTCCAAAGAGGAGATCAAGCAGATCGCCACCGACGGCGCCCGGCTGGTCAAGCAGCTCAGCGAGGAGTACGAGGGCAACTTCCTGTTCGAGTACAGCCCCGAGAGTTTCACCGGCACCGAGCCCGACTATGCGCTGGAAGTCTGCAACGCCGTCATCGACATCATGCAGCCCACCCCCGACCGGCCCATGATCATCAACCTGCCCGTCACGGTGGAGATGAGCATGCCCCACGTCTACGCCAGCCAGATCGAGTACTGCTCGGCCCACCTCCACAGCCGGGACAGCGTCATCCTCTCCACCCACCCCCACAACGACCGGGGCACCGGCGTGGCCTGCGCCGAGCTGGCCGTCCTGGCGGGGGCCCAGCGGATCGAGTGCTGCCTGTTCGGCAACGGCGAGCGTACCGGCAACGTGGACGCCGTCACCCTGGCCATGAATATGTACAGCCACGGCGTGGACCCCAAGCTGGACTTTTCGGATATGCCCGCCATCTGCGAGCTGTATGAGCGGGTGACCCGGATGCACGTCTACGAGCGGACCCCCTACGCCGGCCAGCTGGTGTTCGCAGCCTTCTCGGGCAGCCACCAGGACGCCATCGCCAAGGGCATGGCCTACCGCAAGGCCACCGGCGAGCACCGCTGGACCTGCCCCTACATCCCCATCGACCCCCACGACATCGGCCGCACCTACGACGCCGACGTCATCCGCATCAACAGCCAGAGCGGCAAGGGCGGCATCGGCTTTGTGCTGGAGCAGAACTACGGCTACAACCTGCCCCCCAAGATGCGGGAGGACCTGGGCTACAAGGTCAAGGCCGTCTCCGACCACAGCCACAAGGAGCTGTCCGCCGCCGAGGTCTGCCGCATCTTTGAGCAGGAATACCTCAACAAGCAGAAGCCCTTCAACGTGGCGGAGGCCCACTTCATCCAGAAGAGCGGCATCACCGCTTCGGTCACCCTGGAGATGAACGGCGCCACCCGCGAGGTGGTGGCCATCGGCAACGGCCGCCTGGACGCCGTGGCCAACGCCATCCAGACCGCCACCGGCATGGACTTCCACCTGGAGCAGTACGCTGAGCACAGCCTGGACGGCGGGTCCACCTCCCGGGCCGCCTCGTATGTGGGGCTGGTCTGGGGCGACGGCACCGCCACCTGGGGCGCCGGCACCGATACCGACATCATCGTGGCCGGCATCCGCGCCCTGGTCTCGGCCATCAACAACAAATAAGCAGCCAAAAACATACCAATGGAGGAGAACCGTATCATGGGAATGACTCTGACGCAGAAGATCCTTGCACACCATGCCGGCCTCGACCAGGTCAAGGCGGGCCAGCTCATCAACGCCAAACTGGACATCGTCCTGGGCAACGACATCACCACCCCGGTGGCCATCAACGAGTTCGAGAAGGCCGGTTTTGACGGCGTGTTCGACAAAGAGCGGGTGGCCATCGTCCTGGACCACTTCGTCCCCAACAAGGACATCAAGAGCGCCACCCAGTCCAAGCAGTGCCGGGAGTTTGCCAACAAGTACGACATCCTCAACTTCTACGACGTGGGCCAGATGGGCATCGAGCACGCCCTGCTGCCCGAAAAGGGCATCGTCACCGCCGGCGACTGCGTCATCGGCGCGGACAGCCACACCTGCACCTACGGCGCCCTGGGGGCCTTTTCCACCGGCGTGGGCTCCACCGACATGGCGGCGGGCATGGCCACCGGCATGGCCTGGTTCAAGGTGCCTGCGGCCATCCGCTTCGTCCTCACCGGCAGCCTGCCCGAGCGGGTCTCGGGCAAGGACCTGATCCTCTCCATCATCGGCAGGATCGGCGTGGACGGCGCGCTGTACAAATCCATGGAGTTCACCGGCCCGGGGGTGGCCTCCCTTTCGATGGACGACCGCCTGTGCATCTGCAACATGGCCATCGAGGCCGGCGCCAAGAACGGCATCTTCCCGGTGGACGATGTGACCAGGGCCTACCTGGCCGGCCGCAGCCAGCGCGAGCCCGTCTACTACGAGGCCGACCCCGACGCCGAGTACGAGCAGACCATCGAGATCGACCTGTCCGGGCTGGAGCCCACCGTCAGCTATCCCCACCTGCCCGAGAACACCCACCCCGCCAGCGAGGGCGGAAGCATCCGCATCGACCAGGTGGTGATCGGCAGCTGCACCAACGGCCGCCTGGAGGACATGGAGGCCGCCTACAACATCCTCAAGGGCCGGCACATCGCCAAGGGGGTGCGGGGCATCATCATCCCCGCCACCATGGCCGTCTATAAGGAGTGCATCCTCCGGGGCTGGACCGAGGCCTTTATCGACGCGGGCTGCATCGTGTCCACCCCCACTTGCGGGCCCTGCCTGGGCGGCTATATGGGCATCCTGGCCGAGGGCGAGCGGTGCGTGTCCACCACCAACCGCAACTTTGTGGGCCGGATGGGCCATGTGAAGAGCGAGGTCTACCTGGCCAGCCCGGCCACCGCCGCCGCCAGCGCCCTGACCGGCTTCATCACCGACCCGCGCACCGTTTGAGAGGAGGAGCACTGTCATGAACGCGAAAGGACACGTTTTCAAATACCCGGACAACGTCGATACCGACGTCATCATCCCCGCCCGCTACCTGAACACCCAGGACCCCAAAGAGCTGGCCTCCCACTGCATGGAGGACATTGACAAGAGCTTTGTCGCACGGGTGCAGCCCGGAGACGTGATGGTGGGCGGCTGGAACTTTGGCTGCGGCTCCAGCCGGGAGCACGCCCCCCTGTGCATCAAGACCAGCGGCATCTCGGTGGTCATCGCCAAGAGCTTTGCCCGCATCTTCTACCGCAACAGCATCAACATAGGCCTGCCCATCCTGGAGTGCCCGGCGGCGGCCGACGCCATCGCGGCGGGGGACCTGGTGAGCGTGGATTTTGACACCGGCGTCATCACCGACGAGACCACCGGCGCCACCTTCCAGGCCGAGCCCTTCCCGCCCTTCATCCAGGAGATCATCGCCGCCGGCGGCCTGATGAACTCCATCCGCGCCAGGCAGTAAGGGGGGACCGCACATGGAAAAGAACATCGCCGTCATCTGGGGCGACTGCGCCAGCCCCGAGATCGTCCGCCAGGCCCTGCGGGTGCTGGACAAAGTAGCCGAAAAGTTCGGCCACACCTTCCACTACATCGACACCGCCATGGGCGGCGAGGCCATCGACAAATACGGCGACCCGCTGCCCCAGCACGAGCTGGACAAGTGCCTGGCCGCCGACAGCGTCCTGCTGGGGGCGGTGGGCGGCCCCAAGTGGGAGGGCCTGCCCGGCGCCCAGCGCCCCGAAAAGGGCCTGCTGCGGCTGCGGGCCGGGATGGGCCTGTACTCCAACAGCCGCCCCGCCAAAATCTGGCCCCAGCTGGCCCCGGCCAGCCCCCTCAAACCCGAGATCGTGGCCAAGGGCATCGACTTCATCATCGTGCGGGAGCTGACCGGCGGCGTCTACTT
>HHCFJ05603__coassemble_551_pt1 | contig 20334 bp, 15 predicted proteins | sample HHCFJ05603__metabat2_low_PE_003 | metagenome-assembled genome bin HHCFJ05603 | reverse complement strand
GAGAAAGAAAACACATGGTAGTTTGTAAGAATAATAGCAAAGCCAGCCGAGCCAGCGGGCGGTCAAGATAGATGCTGCTTCTCGCCGCCACTGAGAGTTCTGCCGGCATTTGCTCACAATCAAATTTTTATGCTGAAACCCAGTCATTCGACTAAATAGAACTGAGATCCTCCCATCCCGGGAGGATTTTTTATTTACCCCAGGCCTCAGGATACACCGGCAAATCAGCCTTCGCTGCGGTTGGCAGCTTATCAAAATCAACGATTTCAGGTGTGTATCCGACCGGCCACAAGCTCTTTATTGTAAGGAGGAGATCACCATGGAATTTTTCAATAGCGCAATCGAAGTCCTGCAGACCCTTGTTGTTGCTCTGGGCGCTGGCCTCGGCGTGTGGGGCGGCGTCAACCTGCTGGAAGGTTACGGTTCGGACAACCCCGGCTCGAAGAGCCAGGGCATGAAGCAGCTCATGGCCGGCGGCGGTGTCGCCCTCATCGGCACCACCCTCGTACCTCTGCTGAGCGGCCTGTTTGGCTAAAGATAGCCGGATAGCGTAACCCTTTCATCCGCCCATCCAGCGCCCCAAGCGGGAACTGCCGCCCACAGAATAGGGCTTCCACATTCAGCCCGCGGCGCGCTGGGACATGGCGGCATTCATCCAAAAACCAACCCATACAAGCACAATTTCAGGAGGACACAAATATGGAACTCTTTTCTGTTGCAACCGCGCTCTTTCAGTTTCTCGCGTCCCTCATGAGCCTTTTGTCCCGCTTTCCGCTGATGGGCTAAGGAGGGCGGCCCGTGGACAAGGTACTCCAGAAAATCACCGAGTGGCTCAAGGAGATACTGGTCGGCGGGGTCATGGGCAACTTGTCCGGGATGTTTGATTCGGTCAACGAGCAGGTGGGCGAGATCGGCGAGCAGGTCAGCCTGACCCCCGCCGAGTTTTCGCCCCGGGTCTTTGAGATGGTCCAGGGGGTGTCCGAGTCGGCGATCCTGCCGATCGCGGGCATCTTCCTGACCATCGTGGCCTGCTATGAGCTGATCCAGATGGTCATCGACCACAACAATCTGGCCAACTTCGAGACCTGGACCTTCTTCCGCTGGGTGTTCAAGACCTTCGTGGCCGTCACCCTCATCTCCAATACCTTTGACATCACCATGGCTGTCTTTGACCTGGCCCAGACGGTGGTGGCTGAGTCCAGCGGCATCATCGCGGGAAACACGGCGGTGGACGATACCACTTTGCTCACCCTGCAGACCTCCCTCATGACCCTGGAACTGGGTGAGCTGCTGGCTCTCTACCTGCAATCTTTCCTCATCGGCTTTACCATGAAGATTCTCGGTATAGCGATTTTCGTCATCGTGTATGGCCGCATGGTGGAGATCTATCTCGCCGTGAGTTTGGCCCCCATCCCGTTCTCCACATTTGGCAGTAAAGAGCAAAGCCAGATCGGTCAGAACTACCTGCGCAGCCTGCTGGCTCTGGGCTTGCAGGGTTTCCTCATCATGATCTGCGTAGGCATTTACGCGGTGCTCATCCAGGGCGTTTCCTTTGCATCCGACCCCATCGCATCCATCTGGGGTGTCATTGGGTACACCGTCCTGCTCTGCTTCACCCTGCTCAAGACCGGCACCCTCGCCCGCAGCATCCTCAACGCACATTGACACCCCACACCTATTATAAAAGGAGGACAACATGGCAGCCTATATTTCCGTCCCGCGGGACCTGACGCGGGTCAAATCCAAAATTCTGTTCGGCCTGACCAAACGGCAGATCGTCTGCTTCGGGACCGGCGCACTGATCGGTGTGCCGGTCTACTTTTTTGTCCGGGGCAGCGGCAACCTGAGCCTTGCGGCGCTCACCATGATCGCGGTCATGCTCCCGTTCTTTTTCTTTGGGATGTACGAGCGCAACGGCCAGCCGCCCGAGGTGGTGGCACGGCAGTTTTATCAGGCCCGGTTTGTCCGGCCGAAAGTCCGGCCCTACCGCACCAACAACTACTATGCCGCCCTGATGCGGCAGGCAGACGCCCAGGAGGAGGTGACGCGCATTGTTCAAAAAGCGACCGAAAGACAAGCCCGCAGATAAGCCCTTGCTCAATAAGTCCGAGCGCAAGAAGATCGACCGCATCGTAAAAACGGCCCGCCGCGATGACGGCATCCCCCGCACCGCCCAGCAGACCATCCCCTTTGAGCGGATGTTTGCCGACGGCACCTGCCGGGTGCGGGACGGTTACTACACCCGCACCATCCAGTTTCAGGACATCAACTACCAGCTGGCATTGCAGGAGGACAAGACGGCCATTTTCGAGGAATGGTGCAGCTTTCTCAACTTTTTTGACAGCTCGGTCCACTTTGAATTTTCGTTCGTCAATATGGCCGCCGACGCCGAGAGTTTTGAGCGCAGCATCCGCATCCCGCCTCAGAAGGACGGCTTCGATGATATCCGGGCCGAGTACAGCCAAATGCTGAAGACCCAGCTTGCCCAGGGTAACAACGGCCTGACCAAAACAAAATACCTGACCTTCGGCATCGAGGCGGCGTCCATGCGGCAGGCGAAACCCCGGCTGGACCATTTGCAGAACGACATCCTCAACAACTTCCGCCGCCTCGGCGCTGCGGCCCGCGTCCTGAACGGCTGGGAGCGGCTGCGCCTCATGCACGACCTGTTTCACATGGATGGCGAAAGCGAGTTTCGCTTCGACTGGAAAGAGCTGCCCAAATCGGGCCTTTCCGCCAAGGACTTTATCGCCCCCAGCGCTTTCGCTTTCAATACCCGCACCTGCCAGGTGGGCGGCTTGCACGGAGCCATGAGCTTTTTGTCTATTACGGCGTCCGACCTCAGCGACCAGCTACTAAAAGACTTTCTGGGGATGGAATCCAGCCAGATCGTCACTATGCACATCCACTCGGTGGACCAGAACAAGGCCATCAAAACGGTCAAGCGAACCATCACCGAGCTGGACCGCAACACGATCGAGGAACAGAAGAAAGCTGTCCGTGCAGGCTATGATATCGACATCTTACCGTCAGATTTGGCAACCTATGGCCGGGACGCCAAGAACCTCTTGAAGGAGCTGCAGAGCCAGAACGAGCGGATGTTTCTGCTGACCTTCCTTGTGTTCAACACCGGGCGCACACCCCAGGAACTGGAGACAAACGTGTTCCAGGCGGCCAGCATCGCACAGAAGCACAACTGCCAGCTCATCCGCCTGGACTGGCAGCAGGAACAGGGTCTCATGTCCAGCCTGCCCCTGGCCCACAACCTGGTGGAGACTGAGCGGGCGCTGACCACTTCCAGCACCGCCATCTTTATCCCATTTACGACACAGGAGCTGTTTCAGACAGGGCCCGGTGCGCTCTACTACGGCCTCAATGCTCTCTCCAACAACCTCATCATGGTGGACCGCAAGCGGCTCAAAAACCCCAACGGCCTGATTTTGGGAACGCCCGGCAGCGGAAAATCATTCGCAGCAAAGCTGGAAATCACCAACGCCTTCCTTTCCACAGACGACGATATCATCGTGTGCGACCCTGAGGCAGAGTATGCGGCCCTGGTAGAACGCCTGCATGGTCAGGTTATCAAAATCTCGCCTACCAGCACCCAATTTATCAACCCAATGGACATCAACGCCAACTATTCGGAGGAGGATAATCCCATCGCCTTGAAGTCCGACTTCATCCTCTCGCTCTGTGAGCTGGTGGTGGGCGGCAAGGAGGGACTGCTCCCCGTCGAGAAAACCGTCATCGACCGCTGTGTGCATCAAATTTACCAGACGTACTTTCAGGACCCGCGGCCCGAGAAAATGCCGCTGCTGGAGGACCTCTACAAAGCCCTCTTGGAGCAAGAAGAAAAAGAGGCTCACCATGTGGCGACGGCGCTGGAAATCTACGTCAAGGGCAGCCTGAATCTGTTCAACCACCGCACCAACGTGGACATCGACAACCGCTTTGTCTGCTACGACATCCGGGAGCTGGGCAAACAGCTCAAGAAAATCGGGATGTTGGTAGTACAGGATGCCGTCTGGGGCCGTGTAACTACGAACCGTTACGCCGGAAAAACGACCCGATTTTTTATAGACGAATTCCATCTCTTGCTTCGTGAGGAACAGACCGCGGCCTATTCGGTGGAAATCTGGAAGCGTTTCCGCAAGTGGGGCGGTGCCCCGACCGGCATCACCCAGAACGTCAAGGACCTGCTGGCTTCCCACGAGGTATCGAATATTTTCGAGAACTCCGACTTCATCCTCATGCTGAATCAGGCCGCCGGCGACCGGCAGATTTTGGCCAAACAGCTCAATATCTCTCCCCACCAGCTGTCATATGTGACCCACTCGGGCGAAGGCGAGGGGCTGCTGTTTTATGGCAACGTGATCTTGCCCTTCGTGGACCGCTTCCCGCAGGACACCGAGCTGTACCGCATCATGACCACCAAATTTTCCGACGGCGCAGGTGATGCCGGATGAAGCGGAAAACCACCCGCCTGACCTTCACCGAGGAGGAACTGGCAAACCCGAACATCCGCCGCGCGGCCAAAAAGGCAGCCCGCGCCGCCGGCCGGGCCGACAAAGCCAAGGCGAAACTTTCCACCCGCGCCCCGCCCAAACGGGGCCTCAAGATGGACACCGACAAGGCCAAAGAGCGAAGCGCCCAGCTCCGCTTCGGCAAGGCGGAATTCAGTGAGGAGATCGCCAAACCCAAGCGCCGCAAGCCGGGCGCGGAGGCGCTGTTGGGCGGCGAGGCTCACCGCCAGATCGACAAGCAGAACCAGGATGAAAACGTCGGCGTGCAGGCCGCCCACGAGGGGGAACGCCTGGCCGAGGGCGTGGCCAAAAAGCTGAAGGACGGCAAGTACAGCAAGAAACTGAAAGCCTACAAGAAGGCCGAAAAGCTGGACAAAGCCGCCGATAAGGCCAACATCCAGGCGCTGCGGCGCAAGCAGCAGGCCGCGCAGCCCACATCCAACCCCATCTCCCGCTGGAAGCAGCGGCAGCAGATCAAGGCGAGCTACTATGCCCGCAAGACTGGGGGCAAGGCGGGTGGCAGCGCGGCCAACAGTGCCCGCAGCGCCGCCACCAAGAAGGCCAAGGCCGCTGCGGCCAAAGCGGCGCAGTTTGCCTCTACCCACGCCCACATGCTCCTGATGGGCGGGGTGCTGGTGCTGCTGATCATGGTGATCTTTTGCTTTATCACGTCCTGCTCGGTGTTCTTTCCGGGCGGGATGGGCACGGTCTGGACCACCTCCTACACTGCCGAGGACGAGGACATTCTGGGCGCGGAGGCGGACTACCAGGCCCTGGAAGAAGCTCTGCGGGCCGAGGTGGCAGCCATCCCCTCGAGTTACCCGGACTACGACGAGTATACCTGGGATCTGGACCCCATCACCCATGACCCGCACGAGTTAGCCGCGGTGCTGACGGCCATCCATGAGGCATATACCCGCGGTGAGGTGCAGGGCACCATGCAGTCTATTTTTGACGCCCAGTATGAGATCATCTTGACCGAGACCATCGAGATACGCACCCGGACCGAGACCCGCACCGGCACCGACCCCACCACCGGCGACACCTACACCTATGAGGTGGAGGTGCAGTATGAGTGGCGGATCTTGAACATCACCCTGCTGAATTTCGGGATCGACAGCGTGGCCCGTGGGATGCTGTCGGGGGACGATCTGGACCGCTATGACATCTTGCAGGAGACCCAGGGCAACCGCCCCGAGCTGTTCGGCGGGGTGTCGGTGGGGTATGGTTCGGACGGCTCCGGCGAGGTGGGCATCGACTACGAGGTGCCGGCGGAAGCGCTCAGCGACCCGGAGTTTGCCGCCATGCTGGAGGAAGCCGAGAAGTACCTCGGCACCCCTTACGTCTGGGGCGGCTCGTCGCCGGAAACGGGTTTTGACTGTTCCGGGTACGTCTGCTGGGTGCTCAATCAGTCCGGCTGGGACGTGGGCCGCACCACCGCCAACGGTCTGTGGCAGCAATCGGCCAAAGTGTCGGAGCATGAGGCAAAGCCGGGCGACTTGGTGTTCTTTGAGGGCACCTACGACACCCCCGGCGCGAGCCATGTCGGGCTGTATGTGGGCGACGGCATGATGATTTCGGCGGGAGACCCCATCAAATACTCGAACATCCACTCAAGTTATTGGGACGAGCACCTGCTGGGTTTTGGCAGGATTCCCAAGTGAAACGGAGGTGCACAATGAGCGAAAAACTGGACAAGCTGCGGGCCGACCTGGCACGGGCCAGGGAACGCCGCATTCAGCTGAACAACCGCATCGAACTGCTGGAACGGCGCATCGCCGAGGCAGAGAAAGTAGAGGTGGCCGAGATGGTGCGGGTAGCAAACCTCACCCCGGAGCAGCTGGCCGCCCTGCTGCAGCAGAACGCCCACACCACCCCGAACCCCGCCGCGCTGGCGGCCGTCGGGGCCAATACGAACGAGGAGGAACTGCGTGAGAAAATTTCTGAATAAATTGACCTGTATGGCCTTGTCGCTGACTTTCCTGATGGGCTGCATGGCTACCCCGGCCTTTGCTTACAGCGGAGAAGAAACCGGCGAAGAAGTCAAAACTCCGTCCGTTTTCGAGACGGAGGAAGAACCGGTCACGGTAACTGAGCAGGATACCGGCCCCCTGACCCCCGAGGGCAACCTGACAGTGGTGGATGACTACCAGACCACCTTTTCGGACGGGACGGCCCAGCAGTTCATCACCCTGGTGAGCAAGTCGGGGGCCTACTTTTATCTGATTATCGACCGGGCCGCTGACGGCGACCAGACGGCCCACTTCCTCAACATGGTGGACGAGGCCGACCTGCTGGCCCTGATGGACGAGGAGGATATCCCCGAACCGGAGCCGGAACCGGCTCCCGCCCCGGAACCTGAACCCATGCCCGAACCGGAACCTGAACCGGAAAAAGAGGACGGTGCGGGCAAATTTGTGCTGGTGCTCCTGGTGCTGGCCGGTATTGCCGGCGGCGGCGCGTATTTCTGGCTGAAGATGCAGCAGAAAAAGCGCGAGGCCGAGGAAAACAAGCCCGACCCCGACGCCGATTACCGGGAGGATGAGGAGGAAATCGTTCTGCCCGATGAGCCGGACGCAGAGGCTAACGAGGATGCTGAGCGCAAAGTGTATCAGGACAGCGATGGGTACGAGGAGGAGTAAAACAGAATGATGGACAAAAAATGGGGGTGGCCGCGGGGGCCGCCTGCTGACAAAATTTGCTTGCTTTTCGATGGAGTTTCGGCTAAAATAGAAATAGATTAGATTTTAGCCGAAAGGAGTTGCGCGTATATGAAGTACATCACCCGGAGTTTGGAAAAGGTCGTGATGGAGGTTACGCAGGAATATCCCGTAGTTTTAGTGACGGGTCCGCGCCAGGTGGGAAAAACCACTATGCTCCAAAAACTGATGGATGGAACGGGACGCGGCTATGTCTCTCTGGATGACCTGACAGAACGGGATCTGGCCAAACGAGACCCGGAACTGTTTTTGCAGCTCCACCGGCCGCCCGTTCTGATCGACGAGGTACAGTATGCGCCAGAACTGTTTCCTTATATTAAACTGGCCGTAGACCGGGAGCACCAGGCGGGGGCGTTCTGGCTGACAGGTTCCCAAATCTTCAAGCTAATGCGGGGCGTACAGGAATCCCTGGCCGGAAGGGTCGCCGTTCTCTCGATGACGACATTGTCTCAGGCCGAGGCTGACGGAGCGCAGACGGAACCATTTTTGGTAGAACTGGAAGCACTGAAACGCCGGGCTGCCGGACGTCTGCCGGCAGATACGCACGAAATTTTTGAACGCATCTATCGTGGCTCAATGCCCGCTATCGTCAGCGGCATAGCCAGCAACAGCCAAATCTTTTACAGCAGCTATCTGAGCACCTATATTGAACGGGATGTACGGTCGCTGTCTGAGAGCATCGATGCCACAAAGTTCATACGGTTTGTGACTGCGGTTGCGGCCCGGTGCAGCCAGATGCTAAATGTTGCAGAAATTGCTCAAGATGCGGACATCAATCAGAAGCAGGCCAAGGATTGGCTGGGCATCCTTGAAACATTAGGGATCGTCTTTTATTTGCATCCCTACTCCAACAACCTCTTGAAGCGTCTGGTCAAAACACCAAAGCTCTACTTTTTTGATAGTGGTCTGGTCTGTTATCTGACTCGATGGAGCAGTGCCGAGACATTGGAGTATGGCGCGATGAACGGCGCGATCCTGGAAAACTATGTGGTTTCAGAGATTGCCAAAACCTATCTCAACTGCGGCAAAGAACCATATCTCTACTATTACCGCGACAAGGATGCGAGGGAAATTGACATCGTTCTGGAATACGATGGCGTTTTGAATCCCATTGAAATCAAAAAGACGGCTGCTCCCGGCACGGAATTGACCCGTGTGTTTTCGCTTCTGGATAAGGCTTCTGTTCCCCGCGGTGCTGGTGCAATCGTCTGTATGAAACCGCAGCTCAGTGCTCTGGACCGGGAGAACTTCATCGTGCCAGTCTGGATGATCTGATCCAAATAATTTTTTACAGCCTTGCGTATTGAACCGGTCCAGATTGAGCGGACAGCACAAAAAAGAGGCCTGCAAGAGTAGAATAGATTGAATTAAAGACTGGCCTGGCGAAGCGAGAGCGGAGCCAGGCCAGTCTTTGTCTGGAGCCGCTCGTGGTTGTAGAAGTGGATGTACTCGTCGATCAGATCGTTGGCCTGCTGAAATGTCTTGAGCTTTTGGCGGTAGATGCATTCTGTTTTCAGGATACTGAAAAAATTTTCGGCCATTGCGTTGTCATAGCAGTTTCCGCGTCTTGACATGGAAGGCGTAATGCCGTAAGATTGAGTCAGCTTAAAATATCCGTGTGAGGTATATTGAAAGCCTTGGTCGCTGTGGAGCTGCAACTCCCCAGCGACTTTCTCTTTTCTGAGAGCAAGACGAATGGTGTCCAGCACCAGATTAACCGTCTGGGATGTTGCCGTTTTGTAAGCTACAATACTGTTGTCGTATAGATCCCGGATCATGGACAGGTACAGGACTCCTTGCTCGGTGTGGATATAGGAGATATCTGTGACCCATTTGCTGTTGGGTCTTTCTGCGTGGAATTCTCTGTTCAGCAGATTTTTATACTTGTGTACCTGCTGCTCCAGTTGTTTCCATTGTCTGCGCCTGCGGATTTCAGACAGCAAGCCGTGGCTTTTCATAAGTCTGAGGACGGTTTTGGGATTCTTGTAGCAGCCGTTCTTGTCCAGCCAGAGCTGCATTCTGCGATAGCCGTAGGTATTCTTACACCGTTTCTGCTGACTTGCAATCTGATCTATGATTGCCTGATTCGGGTCTGGTTGGCTCAATCTTTGAACATACGAATAATACCCGCTTCGGGAAACGCCAAAGAATCCGCACATCCTGTAAACGGGATGGTCCTCCCGGTGACGGTATATTACAGCATATTTTACCCTGTTGCTCACTCCCTTTCTATGGATTGCAGAAAATCCCGCAGCAACTCATTCTCCATTTTCAAGCGCTCATTCTCGGCTTTGTAGTATTCCATGCTGAATTTGTCCGGTTCAGCTTTCCTGGGCCTTCCCTTCGGTTTTGGAACAATTCCTGCTGCCAGTTTTCTCTGCCTGCGGTTGGATCGCGTGATGAATTCTCTTATTGTCTTATAGCTGAATCCCAATGTTTCCCCGATTTCCCGCAGTGTCATCCCCTCTTCCCGCAGTTCCAGTATTTCTTTCTCATGCTCTTGAATATGGGTATATTTTCTTGGCATAGCAAAAACCTCCTGTAGTAGTTCTATTCTACCACAGGAGGCCTTCTTTTTTCATTGTCCGTTTTTACTGGACCGGTTCAGTATGCAGGGCTGTTTTTATTTTCAAAGCAGAAAGGAGCCGATACTTTGCATAACCTGATCATCACCGAGAAACCCTCTGTTGCCCGCACCATCTCGAAGGTCTTGGGCGTCACTGCCCGCCGCGACGGCTATTTGGAAGGCGGCGGCTATCTTATCAGCTGGTGCGTGGGCCACTTGGTAGAACTGGCCCCGCCTGGTGTATACGACCCGCGCTTGGAGCGCTGGGACCGCGCCGACCTGCCCATCCTGCCCGAGAGGTGGCAGTATCTTGTGAGCAGTTCCACCCAAAAGCAGTTTGACATTTTGTGCAAGCTCATGCACCGGGCGGACGTGGACCGCATCGTCTGTGCCACCGATGCCGGACGGGAGGGCGAGCTGATTTTCCGTCTGGTCTATCACCAGTGTAACTGCCGCAAGCCGGTCTCCCGCCTCTGGATCAGCAGCATGGAGGACGCCGCCATCCGGGAGGGCTTTGCCAATTTGAAGCCCTCAACCGAATACGATTCGCTGTACAAAGCAGCCCTTTGCCGGGAGCGCGCCGACTGGTTGGTCGGCATCAACGCGACCCGGCTTTTTTCATGCCTGCACGGCGTCACTCTCAACGTGGGCCGGGTCATGACCCCAACGCTTGCCATGACGGTGGAGCGGGAGGCGGCGATTGCGGCCTTCAAACCGGAACCGTTTTATATCATCCAGTTACAGACAGGAGGCTGCATGGCGTCCAGCGAACGATTCAAAGACAAGACCCAGGCCGAAGATCTTCTGGCAAAATGCCGGAAAAGCAGCCGGGTCCTTGTGCAAAAGAGTGAGTGCAAAGAGAGATCCGAGCGCCCGTCGGCCCTCTATGACCTGACCACGCTCCAGCGGGATGCCAACCGGCTGCTGGGTTATTCGGCACAGCAGACCCTCGATTACACCCAGGCGCTTTACGAGAAAAAGCTCGTCACCTACCCCCGTACCGACAGCCGCTACCTCACCGAGGACATGGCGGCGGGCCTGCCCGGCCTGGTCATGGACACAGCGGTAGCGTTTGGCTTCCGAGGTGCCATTCCGGTCCATGCAAAGCAGGTCATCAACAACAAAAAGGTCAGCGACCACCACGCCATTCTGCCGACACAGAGCGTGGCCGGGGCTGACCTTTCTTCTTTGCCCGTGGGTGAGGCCAGTATCCTGCGCCTGATCGCTGCCCGATTGCTGGCCGCCGTGGGCGAGCCGTACCGCTACGCTGAAACCACCGTGCAGTTCGAGTGTACCGGACAGACCTTCACAGCCAAAGGCAAGACGGTTCTGGACGAGGGCTGGAAAGCCATCGAGCGGGCCATTCTTGGCGATACCGCCGAAAAGATCGAGGAAAATTTAGATGTTCTGACGGAAGCTCAGAACGGTGAAACACATCCCATCTTGGACGCCGAGCTGAAAGAGGGCCGCACCACCCCGCCCAAGCATTTCACCGAGGACACCTTACTGGCGGCGATGGAGACTGTTGGGAAAGAAGATATGCGGGAAGAAGTCGAACGCCGGGGCATCGGGACGCCCGCCACCCGGGCGGCCACCATCGAAAAGCTGGTGCAAAAAGGTTTTCTGGCCCGGGAGGGCGGCGGCAAGACAAAGCATCTCATCCCTACCGAGAAGGGTTGTGCCCTCATTGCGGCCATGCCCGAGCAACTCAAATCCCCGGCCATGACCGCCGCCTGGGAGAAAAAGCTGCTCGAAATCGAACGTAACAATTACACACCTGAACAGTTTATGGAGGAAATCGAATCTATGATGAAAATGCTTGTGAATCAGTACGCCAACACCCCCAACGCTCCCGCCAAGGCCGCCAGCGGTGCGCCGGTAGTGGGCACTTGCCCCCACTGCGGCTCGGATGTGGCCGAGCGGGAAAAAGGCTTTTTCTGTGCCAGCCGTGAGTGCCGCTTTGTGATCTGGAAGGACAACGCCTTTTTCAATCGCCTTGGCAAGTGCCCCACCCGGCAGGTGGTGGACAAACTCCTGCGGGACGGCCGGGCCCGCCTCAAGGACTGCAAGAGTCAGCGCACCGGCAAGACCTACAACGCTTCGGTGATTCTTACCACAGAGGCCGATGGGCGGGCACGGTTCAGCCTGGAATTTGAGAACGGGGGTGCACGATGATGCAGGATGTTCTGGACCGTTTTCTCGCCGCCGAGAGCGATGTATATCTGATTTTGCAACTCAAAGACGGGCCGGAGACGGCAGATGTGCGGTTTGAATCCTTTGACCGTCTGGAACAGATGGGCAGCGTACCGAACCTCGACCACTACGAGGCCGTTTACTTTGCCAACACCCCGGCGTACTTTTACGGCATGAGCAACGCGGAGGCATTGGAGGAACTGTACCTTACGTTCAATTTGAGGCGTCCAGAAGATTTTCGGGGACACAGCCTTTCGGTCAGTGATGTGGTCGTGCTGAACCGCGAAGGTCAGACCGAAGCGTTCTATGTGGACCGGATCGGCTTCAAAGAGCTGCCGGGCTTTTTGGAGCAGATGAAAGAGGCGGCCCGGCCCCGAAAGTCGGTGGCCGCTCAAATAAAGCAGGCCAAAGAGGCCGCGCCCAAGGCCAAAACCAGGAAGCACAAAGAGAGGGACGCACGATGAAAAACTTCACTTACGAAGAAGTCAACCTCATGGCCCTCTACAATACTGGCAACCGGGAGCGGCTGATCGAAGTCCTGACCGAGATGCGCAGCTATCTCACCTGGTCGGAGGTAGAGCTGCGGGACCTGACCGACAGCACCCTGGACAAACTGGCCGGCATGACTGACGCAGAGTTTGATGCGCTGGAACTGTACCCGGATTTTATTTGAGAGGGAGGGCCTATGTTAGACGAAAAAGACAGCAAATGGCAGTGCTATATCATCCCCGATCTGGCCACCTGGACCGGTGCAGCCGGGAGCAAGCCCTACACGCCTATCGAGTTTTACGGCACCTACGAGCAGGCCGCAGCCCGTTTCCAAGAGCTGCGTTCGGAACCCTACAACAGCGAAGAAGTGCCGGGTGCCCGGCTGACCTTTGGAGTCCAGCGGGAGGACCCGCCCAGCGCTGCCGACCTGCTCCATGTGCGGCAGGGCAAAAACTATCTGGTGGACGATTATACCCGGATGGCGTCCCTCAACCAAAGCCCCGAGGTCATGGACATCCTGCGGCAGATGCGGAAAGACCTGGGTTTTGATCGGGTGCGTGTTTACGAGCATGGCGCGATGGAGCCGAAGGATGTGACTTTCAGCCGCTGGAAACATCCCCTCAAGCCGAGCTTGCGAAAGTCAGTGTTAAAAGAGCTGAAAGAAACGCGGCCCAAAGAGGCTACGGCCAAACTACCCCGCAAGCCCAAAGAAAGGGGCCGGGAATAAAAGGAAGGAGGCTTTATGTCCGAAAAAACACTCTATTATGCCCAGCTGGCCGAAGATACCGCCCGCCGTCTGACCGGCAGCTGGGAACGGTGGGCTGGTTTTCTGTCTACCTCAGCACGGCTCTATAAATATCCCTACCCCGACCAGCTCATGATCTACGCCCAGCGCCCGGATGCCACCGCCTGCGCATCCTACGATGTCTGGAACGACCGCATGAACCGTTACGTCCGGCGCGGCTCCAAGGGCATCGCCCTGCTGGACGATGCGGGCGACCGGCTGCGCCTGCGGTATGTGTTTGATCTGGCCGACACCGGTACCCGGTCAAACTCCCGCGACCCCTGGCTGTGGACGTTGGAGGACCGGCACATGATTCCGGTGGCGGCCATGCTGGAGCGCCGCTACGGCACCGCCGCAGATACCCTGCCCCAGCAGCTGGCGGATGTGGCCGGAACGCTTGCAGACGCCTACTGGGCCGACCATGGGCAGGAGATCGGCGGCATCCTTGCAAATTCCCTGCTGGAGGAGTACGATGAACTCAACAGAGGGCTTGCCTTCAAGCGGGCCGTCACCACCAGCACCACCTTTGCCCTCCTGTCCCGGTGCGGGTACGCCCCTGAAAACCACTTTGGTCACGAGGAATTTAGCAACATTTATGAGTTCAATACGCCGGCCACCGTGGCTGCCCTGGGCACAGCCGCCAGCGAGAGCAGCCGCGAGGTGCTGCTGCAGATCGCGGCAGTGGTCAGGCAAGTGGAACGCGACATCGCAGAAGAAAGGAGACTTTGGGATGAGCAGCACAGCATTGCAGTACACGCAGAACGGGGACTATCTGGTCCCGAACATCGAGCTGAACCAGCCGCAGACGCCCCTGGGCAAGTATGGGCGGATACGGAAAACCTATCTGAAGGAGAACCGGCCCGTCTTTTACAACCACCTGCTCCTGAGCGGGAAGCTGTACCCGCACCTGGCGGAGATCGACCAGACGGCGAAGCAGCGGCTGGAACAGATGATGCCACAACTGGCGGAGGCGGCGGGCGCTACAGAGGAACTGAAAGCCCGCGACCCGATGCAATGGACGGGCCGGATGAACGCCTGCAAGGCTCAGGCCGAGGAAGTGATCCGGAACGAGTTGATTTTCAACTGAGTTTTTTCGCCACTGAGGCGGAGCAAATCGCACAGATCGACCAGCGAGCGGAGACCGAACAAGTCTCCGCTTTTTCTTTTTCCGAGGCGGATTGGCGGGCGGCACTGGCGTCCGGCAGCGGGTTTGAAAATGGCAAAGCGCGAATTATTGCTTATTATGCTGAAAATCACAGCGCCAAAGAGCGAACCGCCTTTCTGAAGCAGGAATACGGTACTGGTGGCCAGAGCTGGACGTTTCAGGATGGCAGTAATGGCTTCCTCGACTACGATGCCAGCGGCGTCAAGCTGCGTTCCTATCCCAACGGACAGGAGCAACGTCTGAAATGGCCCGAGGTTGAAAAGCGCATCCACGTCCTGATTGCCACAGGGCAATATCGGGACGAGGCGGAGCAGAAGATTCCCGATGAAAAAGATACCCGCACGGAAGGAGATATTTTGCGGGAAAAGCTGGCCGAGCGCGGCATCATAAATGGCCAGGTGATAGACCCGGAAAAGCTGGACAGCGACCCTTTTATTCGGCAGGTGGTGGCGGATGCTGAGGCAACTAAGGAGACTGTTTCCGCCCAGTTTCAGAAAACCTTAACGGCAGAAGATGTAACCGACATCCGGCTGGAAAGCAGCAGCTACTCGGCAGTGTCCCGAGAGAAAGAGTATCACCTGTCCTGCAAGATCAACGGTGTGCCGGATACGCTCGTCTATACTGTCTCCCAGCACGATGACGGAGAAGGCTTTACCATCCGGAGCGGCCAGCGCGAGGAAGATGACATCTGGAAAAAGATGCCTCAACCCGAGCTGGAAAAACTGGAGGCTGTTTTGGCCCGGGCGGTGGAGTTTGACTACTGGAGCAAATCCATTGAACACGCAGCCGATGCAGATGCCCTCGAAGTGGTGGCTCTGGATTACCGCTGGGCAGAAGATAGTAACTTGAGTGATGAACAGCGCGATGCCCTTTGGGCCCAGATCGAAGCTCGTAAAGAACAGCTCACCACACAGCCTGCCATTCCAACGGAACCGATGGCAGCCTACCCGGCAGAGGAAACACACCTGCCCTACGATGTGGTGGTCGAACGGCTCCATGTTGACCAGCCGCAGCCTGAAATTCCTGCCCCACCTGCCCGAAACTTCCACATCACCGACGAGCATCTGGGCGAGGGCGGGCCCAAGCAGAAGTTTGCCCGCAACATCGAAGCCATCCGTACCTTGCAAGCCATCGAGGCGGAGGGGCGCAGCGCCACGCCGGAGGAACAGACCGTGCTTTCTCAGTACGTCGGCTGGGGTGGGCTGGCAGATGCCTTTGACCCGGACAAGGACAGCTGGGCCAGAGAGTACACGCAACTGAAAGAGCTGCTTTCCCCCGAAGAGTACGCCGCCGCCCGAGCCAGCACCCTGAATGCCCACTACACCAGCCCCACCGTCATCCGGGCTATCTACGACGCTGTGGAACAGATGGGGTTCCGTACCGGCAACATTCTGGAACCATCCTGCGGCGTGGGCAACTTCTTCGGGATGCTGCCCGAGTCCATGCAGGGCAGCCGCCTGTATGGAGTGGAGCTGGACAGCATCACGGGACGCATCGCCCGGCAACTGTACCCGGAGGCCAATATCACGGTAGCAGGCTTCGAGACCACCAGCCAGCGGGACTTCTACGACCTCGCCGTGGGCAATGTGCCTTTTGGAAACTACAAGGTTAACGACAAAGCCTACAACAACCTTGGCTTTTCCATCCACAACTATTTCTTTGCGAAAGCGCTTGATCAAGTGCGGCCGGGCGGCGTGGTGGCTTTTGTCACCAGCCGTTTCACCATGGACTCCAAGGACAGCACTGCCCGCAAGTACCTGGCCCAGCGGGCCGACCTGCTGGGCGCGGTGCGGCTGCCCAACAACGCTTTCAAAGCCAATGCAGGGACGGAAGTCGTTTCCGATATCCTCTTTTTGCAGAAGCTGGAGCGGCCCATCGACCGGGAACCAGAGTGGGTGCAGGTAGGCCAAACGCCCGAAGGTTACACCATCAACCAGTATTTTGTGGATCACCCGGACATGGTGCTGGGTGAACTTTCTGCCGAAAGCACCCAGTATGGCCGGGAGGACGTGACAGTTGATCCTATCGAGGGGTCCGACCTGGCCGAACAGCTTAAAAGCGCGATGGCCCATATCAACGGCAGATATGAGGCAATGGAGCGAGTGAACACCGAGCTGGACGAGGGCGCTTCTCACATTCTGCCCGCCGACCCGAACGTCAAGAATTTTTCCTATACGGTGGTGGACGGCGAAGTTTACTACCGCGAAAATTCGGTCATGACGCCAGTGGAGCTGAGCGGCGACGCAAAGGAACGGGTCAAGGGGATGGTGGAGCTGCGAGGGCTGGTCAACGAGCTGATCTCTTACCAGTTGGAGGACTACCCGGACGCAGAGATTTCGGCCAAACAAGCTGAGTTGAACGCCGCCTACGATGCCTTCACCGCAAAATACGGCCTGCTCAATGACCGCAAAAACGGGCGGCTCTTTGAGGACGATTCGTCTTACTACCTGCTTTGCTCCCTTGAAAACCTGGACGAAAACGGCAAGCTCAAGAGCAAGGCGGATATGTTTACAAAGCGGACCATCCGGCCCGAACGTACTGTCACTCATGTGGACACCCCTGTCGAAGCGCTGGCGGTATCCATCGGGGAAAAGGGCAGGGTTGATTTGTCCTATATGGCGGAACTTTTGGGCACGCCGGAGGATTTTGGGCGTATCACCGATGAGCTGCGCGGTGTGATTTTCCAGGACCCTTCCGACCAGAACTGGAAAACTGCGGACGAGTACCTGTCCGGCAACGTCCGCAACAAGCTGCAGATCGCCAGGCTGGCCGCTGCGAATGACCCGGCCTTCACCATTAACGTGGAAGCCCTGACCAAGGCCCAGCCCAAAGAGTTGGAGGCGTCCGAGATCGACGTGCGGCTGGGGGCGACCTGGATCAGCCCCGACATCATCCAGAAATTCATGTCCGAAACCTTCCGCATACCTTTTTATATGCGGTATGCGATTCAGGTCAAATTTTCCCCGTCCACCGCCGAGTGGCGCATCGAGGGCAAGACAAAAACGGGCCGCAATGACGTCATGGCTTACGAGACATTTGGCACGGCCCGGGCCAGTGCCTACAAGATTCTGGAGGACACTCTGAACCTTCGAGACGCGCGGGTTTACGACACGGTGGAGGATGACAGCGGCAAACCCAAGCGGGTGCTGAACAAAAAGGAGACCATGCTGGCCGGGCAGAAGCAACAGGCCATCAAGGATGCCTTTGCAAACTGGATTTGGCAGGACCCGCAGCGGCGTGAAAGTTTGGTTAAACAGTACAACGAGCTGTTCAATTCTACCCGTCCCCGGGAGTACGATGGCAGCCACATTCACTTTGTGGGTATGAACCCGGAGATCACCCTGCGGAAACACCAGCGCAACGCCATCGCCCATGTGCTCTACGGCGGGAACACCCTGCTGGCCCACGAGGTGGGCGCGGGCAAAACCTTTGAGATGGCTGCCTCGGCCATGGAGGCAAAGCGGCTGGGGCTGTGCCAGAAGTCTCTTTTCGTGGTTCCAAATCACCTGACCCTTCAGTGGGCGCAGGAATTTCTGCATCTTTATCCCAGCGCCAAGCTCTTGGTGGCAAGCAAGAAGGACTTTGAGACAGCCAACCGCAAGAAGTTCTGCGCCCGCATCGCCACTGGGGATTACGATGCGGTCATCATCGGGCACAGTCAGTTTGAGAAGATCCCCCTCTCCTTCGAGCGGCAGGAGCGCATCATCCAGGAGCAGATCGACGAGATCCAGAACGGCATTGCCGAACTGAAACATTCGTCCGGGGAGAAATTCACCATCAAGCAGATGGAGAAAAGCCGCAAGCAGCTGGAAATGAAACTCGAAAAGCTGCGGGCTACTGAGCGCAAGGACGATGTGGTCACTTTTGAAGAATTGGGCGTAGACAGGCTGTTTGTGGACGAAGGGCACGCGTTCAAAAATTTATTTCTTGTAACAAAAATGCGCAATGTCGCTGGTTTATCTACGTCCGAAGCCCAGAAGTCCAGCGATATGTTCGGTAAGTGTCGCTATATGGATGAGCTGACCGGAGGCCGGGGCGTGGTATTCGCTACGGGTACGCCGGTGAGCAATTCAATGGTCGAATTGTTTACGGTCATGCGTTATTTGCAGTATGGTACGTTGCAACAAAAGGGACTGACGCATTTTGACTGCTGGGCATCCACCTTTGGAGAAACGACCACCTCCATTGAACTGGCCCCGGAAGGCACCGGCTATCGCGCGCGGACCCGCTTTGCGAAATTCTTCAATCTGCCGGAACTTATGACTATGTTCAAGGAGGTGGCGGACATCAAGACCAGTGACCAGCTGCATCTGCCAGTACCGGAGGCGAAATTTGAAACGGTGTTGGTCAAGCCCTCCGAAATTCAGAAGGAAATGGTGCAGTCTCTCTCCGAGCGGGCGGGCAAGATCAACGCCGGGATAGTAGACCCGTCCGAGGACAATATGCTGAAAATCACCTCGGATGGCCGCAAAATTGGCCTCGACCAGCGCCTCATGAACCCTCTTTTGCCGGATGACCCAAACAGCAAGCTGAACGCCTGCGTCCGCAATGTGCTGCGCATCTGGGAGGAAGGCAAAGAGGGCAAACTGACCCAGCTTTTGTTCTGTGATTTGTCCACACCAAAAGGCGACGGACAGTTCAACGTCTACGATGATGTAAAGAAAAAACTGCTGGCGGCAGGCGTGCCGGAAAGCGAGGTGGCCTTCATCCACACCGCCGACACCGAGGCCAAAAAGAAAGAACTGTTCTCCAAAGTGCGCACCGGACAGGTGCGCATTTTGCTTGGCAGTACGGCAAAAATGGGAGCCGGAACCAACGTGCAGGACCGGCTTGTTGCCGTCCACCATCTGGACGTGGGGTGGAAGCCCTCCGACATGACCCAGCGCAATGGTCGGATCATCCGGCAGGGCAACCGGAACAAGACGGTGCAGATCTACAACTACGTCACTGAAGGAACATTCGATGCGTACTTGTTCCAGACCCTTGAGAATAAACAGCGTTTCATCGGCCAAATCATGACCAGCAAAAGCCCGGTGCGTTCCTGCGAGGATGTGGACGAGCAGGTCCTCAGCTACGCCGAGGTCAAGGCGCTGTGCGCCGGCAATCCGCTCATCAAGGAAAAGATGAATCTGGATGTGGAGGTAGCAAAGCTGAAGGTTTTGAAAGCCGACCACCAGAGCCAGAAGTATCGGCTGGAGGATAAGCTGCTCAAAGAGTTTCCCGCCAGCATCCAGTGTCAGAAAGCGGAAATCGCCGCCCTGCAGCAGGACGCAAAAGCAGTTGAATCGAACCCACAGGTGAAGGACGGCTTCTGCGGTATGACCGTGAAAGGAATGCACTTTGAGGACAAGCTGGCCGCCGGTGAGCGGCTGCTTCTGGTCTGCAAGGAAATGCCCACCGCCGAGACGGTGACGCTGGGGCATTACCGCGGCTTTGGCCTTGATCTGCGTTTTGATACCTTCCGCAACGAGTACCAGGCGGTGCTGCGGGGCGCAACCAGCCACTTCGTACCCCTCGGCACCGACGCCCGCGGCAATCTGACTCGCCTGGATAACGCGCTGGACAGCTTTCCCGACCGCATCGCCCGCGCCGAGAACCAGCTGCAGACTTTATACCAGCAGCGGGACGCGGCGCAAGTGGAAGTGGAAAAGCCTTTCCCCAAAGAAGCGGAGCTGGCTGAAAAATCCGCCCGTCTGGCCGAGCTGGACACTCTGCTGAACATGGAGGGCCGCCCCGAGCCGGAGCAGGAAGAACCAGAAGCTGAACAGGACGAGCAGAGCGGGGAACACCGTCTTTCGGTGTTGGCCGGACTGAAAGCCGCCGCAGCCGAGAAATCCGCACCGAATAAGCAGCATAAAAAGGAGGCTGAAAGATGACCAATGAACAGTGGAACA
>HHCFJ05603__coassemble_543_pt1 | contig 21021 bp, 14 predicted proteins | sample HHCFJ05603__metabat2_low_PE_003 | metagenome-assembled genome bin HHCFJ05603 | reverse complement strand
TCAGGACGCCGGCCATGGCCTGGATGCCGCTGTCAAAGGCGGCGTAGCCCTCCCGCACGGCGCTGGTGCCCTGGCGCAGGGTGCCGATGCCCTGGCTGACCGTGTCCAGATACAGCTGCATGGCCCCGGCCAGGGCGGTGTTGCCCTGGAGCAGCAGGACGATCTGGCTGATCTGGTCCCCCACGCCGAAGGGCAGGCCGGTGAGGCCCTGCAGCAGGGCGATGGCCTGGGCGTTGCCGGCGGCCAGGGTGTCCAGGTCCAGGCCGTTCTGGGCCAGGATGGACTTGAAGGCGTCGTAGTTGACCTGGCTTTCCAGCAGGGCGACGCCGTCGTCCAGCTGGTCGATGCCGCTGCCGATCTGCTTGGAGGCATCCAGCAGCATGGTCAGCTGGTCGTTGGAGGCGGAGATGCCGGACAGGGCGCTCTGGAGCTGGAGCAGGGCGCTGTTCACCGCCGCCGAGCCGCCGGTGAGCAGGGCGTTCTGGTCGGTGAGCAGGGTCAGGCCCTGCTCCAGGGCGGCGATGCCCGCGCTGAGGGCGGCGGCCCCCTCGTCCAGCTGGCCGGTGCCGGTGGTGAGCTGGCTGAGCCGGTTGGTCAGGGCCACGCCGTTGATGTCCAGCTTGAGCTGCAGCTGGATGCCGTTGAGGGTGATGGCCGGCATGGAAAAGTTGGTGACGTCGGCGGCCACCTCCACTTCGCTGGTCTGGCCGGGCAGCAGGGTGAAGATGATCTGCCGCTGGCTGCCCACGCTGGCGATGGTGCCCCCCGCCGCGCGGATGTTGGAGGCGCTGGCGGTGTCCAGGGTGACGGTGGTCTGCAGGGCGTACTGGTCAAACCAGTCCCCCTGGCAGGCAGGGTTGGGCTGGACGTTGATCCGGATGATGAGGGCTCCGCTGCGGCCGGCCAGGGCGGCGGGGTCGATCTCGGTCCCGTCCAGGATGTAGTGGATCTGGATCAGCCAGGGCAGGGGGGTGGAGGGGTCCATGGTGCCCTCATAGTACAGGTCCCCGTCGGCGGAAGGGGTCAGGGTCGCCGCCCCGTCCGCGTAGGCGATGGGGTCGGTGGTGGTCATGTTGCGCACGGCGGTGTAATCGCCGTAGTCGGTGATGGTGCGGCCGGCCGTGCCCCCGAAGTGGTTGACGGTATAAAGCCGCTGGACCTGGCCGGAGGGGTCCAGCTTGGCGTAGACCACTTCCTCTTTGGCGCCGCCGGCCAGGGCGGGGGCGGCGTTTTCTTCTGCGGAAGGGGCGGCGCCCTGGGAAGCGTCCGGCGTTCCGCCGGCGTCCGGGGCGCCCTGCGAAGAGGACGCGGCGTGTTCGGGCAGGGGAGAAGCGTCCGAGGCAAAGGCCGTCAGGGCGGCGGAGGCCAGGACGGCCGACGCCAGGACAGCCGCGGCGGCGCGGCGGGCGAAAGGAACAGATTTCATAGGGCGGTGCCCTCCTTGGGATGTGGATGGACGATGAGCGGATCGATCAGATACAGGATGCCGGGCAGGGCCAGCAGGACGATGGTGAGGGAGGCCAGGCTGCCCACCCCCAGGAAGTTGCCCAGCTGGGCCAGCAGCTGGTTGGAGGAGATGGCCCCCATCAGGAAGCCCACCACCGCCAGCCCGCTGCCGGTGGTCAGCACCGAGGTGGTGACGGTGGCGACGGTGGCGACGATGGCCGGCTTTTTGTCCAGGGTCTGCCGGTATTCCCGGTAGCGGTCGGAAAAGAGGATGGCGTAGTCCACGGTGGCCCCCAGCTGCACCGAGCTGATGATGAGGTAGGCGATGTAAAAGACCACCGTGCCCGTAAAGTAGGGCAGGGCCAGGTTGAACCAGATGGCCGTCTCGATGCACAGCACCAGGACGATGGGCAGGATCAGGCTGCGCTCCAGGAGGAGCAGGACCAGGAACACCGCTGCGATGGCCACAAAATTGACCATGGCCATGTCGCCGGTGATGGTGTCCATCAGGTCGTAGGTGCTGACCCCCTGGCCCGCCAGGTACCAGCTGTCGGGGTAGTACTGCTGGGCGATGGCGCGGACCTGCTCCACCAGGGCGAAGGCGTCGTCCCCCTCAAAATCGGCGGCGACCGAAAGGACCATCCGGGTGGTGCCGTTCGAGACCAGCTGGGAGAGGGTGGCGTCGTCCAGGTAGCCCGGCGGGATCTCGGCCCCGGCGGTGTCCACATAGGAGAGGATGCCGGTGACCTGGGGCAGGGCGTGGAGGGCGGCGGAAAGCTGGCTCTGGGTGGCGGTGTCCCCGGCGGGGACCAGCAGGACGTAGGTGTCGCTCTGGCCAAAGACCTCCTCGATGGCCTGGGTGTCCCGGCCCACCTCGGTGTCGGCGGCGAACATATGGCCCGCGCCGTAGTAGTATTCGTTGGCGCCCGAGGCCAGGTACGAAGGCACCATGATGATGGCCAGCACCGCCACCATGGGCAGCATGATCCGGCTGACCAGCCGCCCGAAACCGGTGAAGGCGGGCAGCAGGGGCTTGTGGCGGGTCTTGTCCATCCAGGGCAGGGCGGTGACCACCAGGGCCGGCACAAAGGTAAAGACGGTCAGCAGGCTGAAAGCCACTCCCTTGGCCAGAGCCAGGCCCAGGTCGGGCCCGATCTGGAACTGCATCAGCACCAGAGCGGCAAAGCCGATGACGGTGGTCAGGCCGCTGGACAGGATGGAGGAGGCCGACTTGGTCAGCGCCTCCACCATGCAGTCGCCGGGGTCGGCCCCGGGGCGGGCGGCCCGCACCTCGGCGAACCGGTGGATCAGAAAGACCGAGTAGTCCAGCGAGACGGCCAGCTGCAGGATGCTGCCGGCGGCGCTGGTGACAAAGGAGATCTCCCCGAAGATCAGGTTGGTGCCGTTGTTGATGAGGATGGCGGCCCCCATCCCCAGCATGATCAGGACCGGTTCGGCCCAGCTGGCGGTGGTCAGCCCCAGGATGAAAAAGACGTAGAGGACGGCCACGGCGGCGATCTGGGCCACTTCCACCACGGTGGAGTTGGTGGCCGCCGCGGTGGACACCGCCGAGCCGGTCAATGCGCCGGCGTCCCCCAGCAGGGTGTCGATGGCGGCCACGGCCTGGGCCCGCTGGTCGTCGGCCACCGTGATGGTGAACAGGGCCGCCCCGTCTTTATAATAGGCTTCGACGGTGGCGGGGTCCTGCATCTCCAGGGGGACGGTGATCTCGGCCACATCGTCCAGCCAGGTGACCGAGGTGACCCCGTCCACCCGTGCGATCTGCTGTTTGAGGGCCAGGGCCTCGGGGACGGTGACGTCCCGCGCCATGGCCCGCACATTGGGGATGCCCCCGCTGAAGGCGTCCTCCATCACATGGATGGCGGTGGTGGAGGGGGCGTCGGGGGGCAGGTAATCGTTGATGTCGTAGTTGACCGAGACCAGCAGGGACAGCAGCGCGCACAGCACTGCCGCCACGGCATACCCGGCTAGCACCCGCCTGCGGCGGCGGACGACGGCGGCAAAAAAGCCTTTCCCGTTCATGAAAGGACTCCTTTCCTGGAAGGTTTCTCGTCTCTTTATTATAAAAGTTTTGGGCGGAAAGGGAATGAACATCCTGTGAATTTTTTTGTACACATCCGCCCTTTTGTAAGGATTGCCAAGGGTGCGGGGGGACGGTATAATAGAGGAAATGAGCCGAACAAAAAGGAGGAACCTGTATGGAACACCTGTATGAAAAAGCCTCGGCCAGCGCGGCCTATTTGAAAGAACAGCTGCGCTTTGCCCCCAGGATCGCGGTGGTGCTGGGCTCGGGGCTGGGAGACCTGACCGCCGGCTTTACCGACACGCGGGAGATCCCCTACGCCGACATCCCCCATTTCCCCCAGTCCACGGTGGCGGGCCACAAGGGCGCCCTGCTGGAGGGCAAACTGGGGGACACCCCCGTGCTGGCCATGGAGGGGCGCTTCCACTTTTATGAGGGCTACACCATGAAGGAGGTGTGCTATCCCTTTTATGTGTTCAAGCTGCTGGGCATCGAGACGGTGGTGCTGACCAACGCCGCCGGCGGCATCAACCGCAGCTTTGAGCCGGGCACCCTGATGCTGATCACCGACACCATCAACATGATGGGCACCAACCCCCTGATCGGCCCCAACGACGAGCGGTTCGGGCCCCGCTTCCCCGACATGACCGAGATCTTCAGCCACGACCTGCTGGATCTGGCTCGGTCGGTGGCGGACCGGCAGGGCATCGCGTACAGGGAAGGGGTCTATATGGGCTTTATGGGCCCCTGCTACGAGACGGCCGCCGAGATCCGCGCCTTTGCGGCCCTGGGCGCCGACGCCGTGGGGATGAGCACCGTCCCCGAGGCGATGGTCTGCGCCTATCTGGGCATCAAGGTGCTGGCCGTCAGCTGCATCACCAATATGGCCACCGGCATCCAGACCGTGCGGCACAGCCACGCCCGTGTGCTGGAGATCGCCAACCAGGCCGGGGACCGGATGTGCCGCTGGCTGGGCGAAGTCATCCAGGAGATGCCGTAAACGGTCCGGGTCTGTTCAGCCCGCCCTGCCCCTCTGAGGGCGGGGCTTTTTTGCGGCGTGCGCAGTCTGCCTAAAAGCGCGGCCTTCTTTTCTCACGAAAACAGTGGGTTTTGTAACCGGTTCACATTGACGGGGCAGGGCGGGGCAGGTATAATAAAAGCATCGAACCCTTTATCTAAAATATTGTGCGGGGAGGCTGTGGGATGGAACTGTATCGGGTCAGACGGATCGGGGAGGCCGACTTTGGCTGCGAAGAACTGCCAGAAGGCGCGCCGGTCCTGTGCGAAGTGGAGCTGGAGGGCCTGCCGGGCACGGATGAGGCCGGCAGCGCCGCAGCGGTCCTGACGCCGGACGCCAGCCTTGCCGCCCAGGGCATCGCGGAGGGAGACGTGGTCCTGCGGTCGGGGGACAGCCTGCAGAAGGGCCGGCCCATCCGCACCAGCGCCCTGATCGGCCTGGGGGCGCTGGGCATCCTGTTCGGGCGGAAGATGCCCGGGGTGCAGGTGGTGGCCGATGAGGCCCGCGCCGCCCGCTATGCCGCCCAGCCCACCCTCTGCAACGGGGAGGCGTGCCGCTTCGCGTACTGCGCGCCCGAGGCCGGGGAGCCGGTGGACCTGATTCTGGTGGCCGTCAAGGCCACCGGCCTGGACGCCGCGATCCGGGACATCGCGGCGTTTGTGGGGCCGGATACCGTCATCCTCAGCGTGCTGAACGGCATCACCAGCGAAGAACGGCTGGACGCCGCCTATCCCGGCCATGTTTTGTGGAGCGTGGCCATTGGGATGGACGCCAACCGGTCCGGGCGGAACCTGATCTTTCAGTCGCCGGGCAAGATCCAGTTCGGCGAGCGGGACGGCAGCGTCACCCCGCGGGTGGCTGCGGTGGCCCAGTACCTTACCGCCTGCGGCATCGAAAACGAACCCTGCACCGACATCCTTTACAAGCAGTGGCACAAGCTGATGATCAATGTGGGGCTGAACCAGGCCTCCGCCGCCTTTGGGATGACCTACGGCGGCCTGGCCCAGGACAACGCCCAGCGGGCCCTGATGCTCTCGGCCATGCAGGAGGTGATCCGGCTGGCCAACGCCGAAGGGGTGCCGCTGCCCCCCGACGACGATGTCCGATGGCTGGCGGGGGCCATCCCCCGCTTCCGGCCGGACAGCAAGCCCAGCATGGGCCAGGATGTGGACGCCCGCCGCCCCACCGAGGTGGAGGAGTTTTCGGGGGTGGTCCGGCGTCTGTCGGCCAGACACGGCCTGCCCACCCCGGCCAACGATTTCTTTTACCGGGCCATCCGGGCCATCGAGGCCGGCTGGGCCCGGAACTGAGACCTGCCCGGGCCCGGCCCGGCTTGGGAGAACCAACCGATTTGCACCGATGCACAAGAAAGGAGCCTGTTTTATGAAACGCCGTCTGTCCAACCTTGCCCTGTCCGCCCTGACCATCGCTGCCGTAAGCGGGCTGACCGTCTTGCGCACCGGCCTGGCGGCGGATGCTGCCTGGCGGCAGGACTACACCCCCCTCACCGTGAACACCTATCCAGTCAGTGAGAGCTTCACCGGCATTTCGGTCACCGATTACTACGCCGACGTCCAGCTCCGGGTCTCCCGGGACGGGACGGTCAGCGTGGTGACCCGGGACGCCAAGGACGTGGCCCATACCGTCCGGGTGGAAGGCGGCACCCTGACCATCAGCCGCCCGGAGCCCACCGTCGGCCAGCGGCTGTTCCACCATGAGGACGACGACCCCGAGGTCACCGTCTATCTGCCCGCCGGCAACTACGGGGCCCTGACCGTGAACACCACCAGCGGCGACGTCGAGGCTGCCGCCCAGCTGGGCTTTGCATCGGCCAGCCTGACCACCGTCAGCGGCGATGTGGACCTGAACGGTTCGGTGGCCGGCAAGGTGACGGTCGCCACCACCAGCGGCGACGTGGAACTGCGCTGCCCCACCGCGGGCGAGGTGGAAGTGAACACCACCAGCGGCGACACCGAGCTGTCCGACAGCTACATCCAGAGCCTGAAGGTCCTTTCGGTGAGCGGCGAAGTGAGCCTGGAGCGGACCACCGCGGCCGGGGCGGTGACCATCGACACCAGCAGCGGCGACGTGGACCTGGAGCGGGCCGACGCAGCCAGCCTGGCCATCACCACCACCAGCGGCGAAGTGGAAGGCAGCCTGCTGACGGCCAAGAACTTTGCGGTGTCCTCCACCGTGGGCCGGATCAGCGTCCCCAATGCCGACCCCGCCGCCGGCCCCTGCACCGTCACCACCACCAGCGGCGACATCCGGCTGGCCGTACGGCCGTGACCGGGCGGCCCCTGGAAAAACGCATATACCCCAAGCCCGGGAGCACGCTTCCGGGCTTTTTGAAATGGAGGTACCATCCATGCAGAACGTCTACTTCACCCGCCACGGCGAAACGGTCTGGAACGTCGAGAACAAGATCTGCGGCGTGACCGACATCGCCCTGACCGACCGCGGCCGGGAACAGGCCCGCGCCCTGGGCCGGCAGCTGGCCGCCGGAGAACAGGGCATCACCCGCATCCTGTGCTCGCCCCTGGTGCGGGCCAGGGAGACCGCCCAGCTGATCGCCGCCGAGACCGGCCTGCCCCTGGCCGTAGACGTCCGCCTGCGGGAGCAGGCTTTTGGCCGCTACGAGGGCACGCCCCGCAACGGCCCCGCTTTCGCGCTGGCCAAGCTCCACTTTGCCGACCGTTTTGGGGGCGGGGAGAGCATGATGCAGCTGGCCGCCCGGGTCTACAGCCTGCTGGACGAGCTGGCCGCCCGGCAGGACGGCCCCGTTCTGCTGGTGGCCCACAACGGCATCGCCCGGGCGGTGCAGTCCTACTTTTACGAGATGACCAACGAGGAATTCGCCCTGTTCGGCATCGGGAACTGCCGGCTGGTGAAGTATACCTACGAAGGGCAGGAGCGGGGATAACATTCTTTTTCACAAAAAATATACAAATGTGTAAGGCGCCCGGAAACGGGCGCTTTTTTGTTGCCCTCTCAGTCTCGCTTCGCTCGCCAGCTCCCCCGCAGGGGGAGCCAAGTGCACGCCCGTAAATAGAGAGATACTTTGTGGTAAGATAAACGTTTCTGCGACTTTGCCTTACCACAAACTTTGCCGCGATTGACGCCGGTACACTTGCCTCCCCCCGCGGGGGAGGTGTCCCAGCGCTCTGCGCTGGGACGGAGAGGGGAGCGCAAAACCTGCCTGAAGCACCAATGCAAAAAAGAATAGATATACAAAATCGCCGCATAAACAATCCAAACATACACTTCACACTTCCACCCAAAGTAACGAAAAGAAAGCAAAAACCAAAAAATAGTAAATCGGGCCTTGACACCGGGGGGGGTATGCTATAATGCCTTTGAAAGGAAAGGACCTTCCTTTCAACCTGTTTTGGGTCTCTATCTTTTATACACCATAAGGAGGAAAATTCATTATGAAGCTCAAGAAAATTGCTTCCCTGATGCTGGCCGGTGTCATGGCTGTCTCCATGCTGGCTGGCTGCTCCGGCAACGGCAGCAATAACAACAACAATAACGACGAAGATCCCGTTGTTAATACTGGTATGGCTGGTAAGGTCATTGCTGCTCTGGACAAGGATACGACCGATAAAGTTGCTTTCACTGCAAGCTCTTCTCTGGAGACTACTCTCCAGAAGGCTGTGCAGAATGTCGGTACAGATATTTCTAACAGTAAGATGGCTGCCAACATTTTGGACGCACTGCTGAAGGTTGATACGGATCTGACTAGCAAGGCAATTCCCCAGGCTACTAGTAACAGCAAAGCAACTGATAAGGAAGAGCAGAGTGTTACCACTGTTACTGTTCTGGACAAGGCTAATATTGGTTCTGACGAAAATTATGCTTCTAAAGCATTAGCTGCTGCTGTTGAAGGCTTTAAGGCTGACGGTGTCCATACCTTGGCTAAGCTGGAAGCAGATAGTGTTATCTACACTGACAACGATGGTAAGAACTATTGGTATAACTTTACTTACACTGGTGATATGGCCGTCATTGAAGTGACTGATTCGGTGACCGGGCAGAGCACTTACGTTGTGGCTTATACCATTACTCGTACTCCTGCTGAGCAGTATCAGTAATCCTGTTCTACTTATAACAAGCACAGAGCACCATGCTGTGTTTGATGTAAGGGGTCTGTAGGCCCTGAGACCGCCTATGGACCCGGGTAAATACCCATCCGATGTGGCAGCAAAAAGGAATATCCAACCAATGTTCCTTCTGTTGTTGATCGCACCAAAACAAAAGAACTTTGCGTCACGAAAGATATGGTCCCTCTGCGGGGGCTGGCGAAAGCCGGCCCCCGCATTGTTGTTGCGCACAAAACCGCCCCCTCGCCGCGCGTGCGGAAAGGGGGCGGTCGTTCTGTGGTCAGGGGTCAGGCGTGGGCGTCGTTGTTGGGCAGCAGCTCCAGCAGGCGGCGGGCGGCCTCTGTGGGGAAGTCCGGGCTGGGCGGGCTGTCCACCCAGCCCTGCAGCAGGGCGTGGGCGTTGCCGCTCTGGGGCAGCATATAGCCCGACTCCCGCAGCAGGTCCTCCTGCACCAGCCGCACCGACCGGGCCATGGCGGTCAACAGGCGGTACAGGCCGTCGGATTCTGCGGCGGCCAGCTGGCGGGCGGCCTGCTCCTGGCGGGCCTTGGCGTTGGCCAGGGCGTAGGCGGGGGCCAGCACCGCCCCGGCCTTTTTCTGCTGGGGCGGATACTCCACCGGCACCATCGAGATGGCCCCGCTGGGGCAGGCGGCGGCGCAGGTGCCGCAGCCCACGCACTTGGCGGTGTCAATGACGCTGTTCTCCGTGTCCGACGCGCCGGTGGGGCAGACGTACAGGCACAGGCAGTCTTTGGTGCACAGGCGCAGGTTGCGCACGGCGATGGTCTTTTTCATGCGGGCCGCCTCCCTTCGATCTTGTCAAATTTCCATGCGGGCACTTTGCAGACGGGGCACAGCTCGGGGGGCGTGTCCCCGATGTACAGGAACCCGCAGACCGAGCACACCCACACCTGGGTGCCCCGGAGGAAGGCTTCGCCCTCCCGCTGGTAGCGGCCCAGCAGGGCGTAGAGCATTTGGGTCACCTTTTCGCCCCAGACGCAGATGCGCTGGGTGCCCCGGTCCCCCTGGGCGGTGGCGGCGGCGCTCAGGCCGGGATAGCCGCTGTCCAGGTCGTCGCGGAACAGCGCCTCCAGGGCTTCGAGGCTGGGGTCCTCCGCCGCGGGGGCGGCCGCGGTGTAAAAGTCCGCGATCTGGCGGAAGAGGGCGGCCTCTTCTTCTTTGTATTGCTTTTCGCAGCCGCGGGCCAGGTTGGAGCAGAGGGCGGCCAGCGCGCCCGCCGAAAGCGGCTGCAGGTCGTCGTCGCCGGCCGCAAGGGGGGCGGCCGCCGGCTGGGGTTTGGGGGGCTCGGGGGCGGCTTCGGGCTCGAACATCAGTTTGGGCGCGCCGCAGAGGGGGCAGCCCCAGCTGTCGGGCAGGCTGTCGAAGGGGACGCCTTCGGCGGCTTCGTCGTAGATGTAGCCGCAGATCGGGCAGACATAGCGCATGGTTTCACTCCTCCTTTGGTGGTCGTGTGGGCACAGAAAAACTGTGCGGTTTGCATAAAAAATTATAACAGGAATCGTTCCTGCTTGTCAAGCAAAACCATGCCGCCCGATGTGCGCTTACTGGAACGCGCCGCTGACCTTGCTGATGTAGCCCCCGTCGCCGGAGGTGCCCCGGGCTGCTTCGATCCGGAAGTTGAAGGCCGGGCCCTTGGCGGCGGTCGAATGGGTGAACAGGACGTTGCCGCCCTGGCGGACGGCCTCAGTGGCGTCCTGCCACACCGGCTGGTCGTCCAGGGCGTTGTTGGTCACCTGGACGCTGAACGCCGCGTCGTCGGGGATGCTGCCCTCCACCTGCAGGGTGGCCGCGGTGATGGGCTTGCCGGCGGCGATGGGCTGGGTCAGGGTCAGGCTGGCGGCGCGGACCGCCTTGGTGAAGGTGGCCTGAAAGGCGGCGGAGGCCATCCCGTCGCTGGCGGTCACCTGCAGGGTGTGGGCGCCGTTGGCCAGCTTGAGGAAGGCCAGCGCGTCGTACACCGCTTCGAACCGCTGGGTGGAGCCCGAAGCTGCGGTCAGGGTGCGGGTGACGGCCTGGTCCAGCTTCTCGGTCAGGGACAGGCTGGCCCCCTCGGGGTCGGTGGCCATGTACTCGAAGGAGAAGGGGCTGTTCCGGGTGCCTAGATCGGCCCCGCTGACGCCGCTGGAGCTGGTGAGGACGGGGGCGCTGTTGGGCTGGACCGCCCCGCCCTCCACCGGCATGGCCTGGGGCAGGATCAGGGCGGGGCGCACCCCGTAGCTGGACGAGCCGACCCGGTAGGAGCAGATGCCGCTTTCCCCCGCCACCGACCAGACGTTGCCGCCGCCCCCCGTGTAGGGCGAGCGGGTCCAGTACCGGGCGGAGGATGCCCGCAGAGGGTCGGCGCCGCCGTCCCCGTCGGTGAAGTAGTCGAGCAGCGCGCCCTCGTCGGCCAGGCCGGTCTTTTGGGCGGCGGGGGTGCCCATCTCCCGCATGGACAAAAGAAAGATCTGGGCGCTTACCCCCTCTGCGCCGGTGTGGACGTCGGAGCCTTCGGCGCAGGGCAGCCGGACGGTCTTGACCGCCGGGCGGATGCCGCTGTCCAGCAGCTCCAGAAAGGTGCTGTTCAGCCAGGTGTGGACCGGCGCGTCGGCGTAGCAGCTGGCGCTGCCCCAGGGGCGCTGGCTGTAGACGTTCTTCATCAGCAGCCAGGTGCCCTCGCAGCTGGCGTCGTAGACGTCGGGGTCGGGGTTGCCCTGGTGGACCACCAGAAATTCGGCGTCGGCGCCGTTTACCTTCAGGGTGACGGTGCTGCCCACCTCCTGGGCAGCCAGAGTCGTTGCCATGGAAAAACCTCCTTTCAAAATTCCAGGCGGGCCTCGGCCTGGTTCCAGACGCCGGCGGCGGTCAGGTTGGCCAGGGTCCCGAGGTCGGCCTCAAAAGGGTGCTGGGTGATCTCCGCGCCCCCTCCCAGCTCCAGGGCTTCCACCCGGGCGGTGAGGGCCTCCAGGGCGGAGGCCGCCGCCGCGCCCAGGGTGGCCCGGGCCTGGGTGCGGTCGCCGTCGGTCCAGGCAGCACTGTCCCAGGCGGCGGCCAGGGCCCGCTTGACGGCCAGGGGGACCAGGGCCGGGGCGAGGGGGGCCCAGGCCTCGGTCATGGCGTCCAGCTGGGCCTGGGTGGCCGGGGCCAGCCGAAGCGCGCCGTCCGCCGTCAGGGCCAGGCCGTAGCCGCCGGCCAGCTTGACCGGGCCGGCCTGCTGGGCGGTGGGGCGGTCGGTGCGGCGGACAAAGCTGCTCAGGCTGCTCTCGGGCACCGCCTCGGTGGTCAGCTCGCCCGTGTCGCTGTCCACCGTCCGCACCCGCAGAAGGTAGCCGGCTGCGGGGGCAGAGGGCAGGGGCAGCGCCCCCACGTCCCAGGCGTCCAGCACCACCCGGCCGCCCTGGCTGTTCACGCTGATGACCGGACCCTCTTCGGGGGCCACGGCTTCGGCCCGCAGGGCGGCGGCCTCGGCACGGCCGGCGCTGGCGCTGGCGGCGTCGGCTTTGGCCTGGGCTGCGGTCACCGCGTCCGCCGCCTGCCCGGCCGCGGCGCTGGCCGACCCGGCGCTCTGGGCAGCGGCCTGGGCGCTGGACGCGGCGTCGCCGGCGCTGTCCAGCACCTGTGCCACGAACTGCTCGTATAAGGAAGGGGAGGGCGGCTCGCCCACCTCCCCCTCCGCCAGGATCTCGCCGGTGTCGAAGCACCCCGGCTGGCTGTAGGCGGTGTAGCCCGCGCCGTCGGTGGCGGTCAGCATCCAGCGGCCGGCCCGGGCGGCCGTCAGCCGCCGGTCCACTGCCACCTGCCCCTGGCCGTCCAGCAGCAGGGCGGTCTGAGGGGCGCCGTCCGCCCGCTCGACGTGGAGGGAGACGCTTTTCCCGGCCCAGTCCGGCGGCAGGGCAAAGGCCAGGACGTCCACCCCTTCGGCGTTCTGGCTGCCCAGATGGAGCCGTGCCGGGCGGGGGAGGAAGTCGGTGCAGCCCGAAAGCTGCCGGGCTGCGATTTCGATGTGCATCATGTTTGGATCGTTCCTTTCCCGGGGCGCTGTGGGGCCCCGTTTTGAACCGATTGTAGCCCCGGGCCGCCGGGCCGGACAGTGTGTCCTTTTGAGGGCAGAAAACCGGCGGAAAACGTTCGCTTTTTTGGCAGCCGATCGCCTCCGGAGGAAAAAATTGCGTATGAAACGAAAAATAAATGTTAAATTTCTGTTACAGCTTCCGGGGGGCTTTTGGATCGAAAATCGGATGAACAAGACTTAATCTACAAAATTGTGACGAAAAGATTATACAAGATGCACAAAAAAGTACGCCAATTTTTTAACGAATCATGAATTTCTGATTTGACAAATCCTTCTGGGTCTGCTAAGATAGGACAGCTGCTGCGCCCACCCAACGGACGATGCAGCGAGTAAAAACAGACAAACCAGGAAGTAAAACGCCGGCTTGGAAGGCATGCCTTCGGGTGCGGCGGCCGGAGGCGGTCCGGCAGATCAACCGCCCTGGGGCCGGTCTGAAACGTGAAAGAGGCCGGGCCCTTCCCGCCGGGAGGGGACGGCCCTGCGCCGCGCACAGACCCCCCACGCAGGCGGAGGAAGCCGCCTGCAAACAAAGCCAAACTGTAAAAAGAGAGGAGTTGTTTCGTATCACTTCCGAACCTATGTGTGAACAGAAACCGGGCCGGCACCGCGCGCTTGCGATGTGCCTTCTCAGCCTGGGCCTTGTCCTGACGCTGATGATGACCACCGTCAGCATCCGCGTGACCTATGTGACCGATTCCAACGGGGCCAAGCAGCTGCTTTTGACCAGCGAGAGCGACCCCACCCGCCTGATGAGCCTGTCCGGCATCGAAGCCGAGGAGGGCGACCGGGTCTATTACACCGCCTTTGGCGACAGCCTGGCCACCCTGAACATCGAGCGGGCCTTTACCGTTACCATCGAAGCCGACGGCCAGGAGACCCCGGTCAAGATGGTCTACGGCACCGTGGCCGAAGCCCTGGAAAAGGCCGGCATCACCCTGGGCCCCGACGACTACACCGTCCCGGCCCTGGATTCCCTGGTGGGGATCGGCAGCAAGGTGGAGGTCCACCGCGTCCGCTACGAGGAGACGGTGGAGTACCAGACCATCCCCTATGAGACCGAGTATGTCTATACCAGCCTCTATTTCCGCGACACCGACCGTGTGACCACCGTCCAGGCCGGCGCGGACGGCCAGCGCGCCATCACCACCCGCCACCGCTGGGTGGACGGCGAGCTGGAAAACAGCATCGTCACCGATGTGACCACCACCGTGGAGCCCAAGGACGCCCTGATCAAGACCTACGGCGCCGGCGCCCCCGTCTCGCCCATGACCGGGCCGGACGGCACCACCAACCCGCCCTCCAGCTACAGCCAGGTGCTGACCGGCAAGGCCACCGGCTATTACTCCCGGACAGGCCGCGGCGCGTCCGGGCTGGGCCTGGGCTACGGCACCGTGGCTGTGGACCCGGACGTCATCCCCTACGGCACCCTGCTGTACATCACCTCCACCGACGGCAAGTTCGTCTACGGCTATGCCCTGGCCACCGATACCGGCATCGCCCTGCAGGACGGCCAGATCCTGGTGGACCTGTTCTACGAGACCTACGCCGAGTCGGTCATCAACGGAGCCATCAACGTCAACGTCTACGTGGTGGGCTGATCGAGGTAAGCCGCTGCAAACACACGCCCCCGTCCCGCATTCCGAAAGGAAGCGGGACGGGGGCTTTTTGGCGTTTGGGGAAAAGCTCTGTCAGGTTTGCATAGAAAAAATGTCAAAATTTGTATGTTCTGCCCATTTCCGGATTTTTGAACGAAAAGATTATAGCTGATTTTATAAAAAAGGCCTTGAAAAATCCCCTCGAATTATTTAATATAGTAATGTAGAGACAAGCGGGGCCGCGGCGCTTGATTCTGACGCGGCGTTCGGAAGTCTGCTTGTCACGCAGAATATGCGGGCTGGCGTCAGTCTGCGCCAGGGAGGAGCTGCACAAGATATGAAACAGACCGATGAATTGAAACAGACCACCGAAGAGATGGATCAGGCAGCACAGCAGCCGGCCGCAGAAAAACCGGCCGCGGAAGGCAAGCCCAACCCCGACGACCTGCCTGTGTACCTGTACAAACAGGGCAACAACTTTGAGGCCCAGCGCTTCTTTGGTTCCCACCTGGAAGAACAGGGCGGGGAAAAGGGCGTTATGTTCCGCCTGTGGGCCCCCCACGCCACCGCTGTCAGCGTGGTGGGCGACTTCAACAGCTGGAAACCGGGCAGCCACCCCATGAAAAAGATCGACGGCGCTTCCATCTGGGAGCTGTTCATCCCGGGCATGAAAGAGTACGACGTCTACAAGTACGCCGTCGTCACCCGGGCCGGGGACCTGGTGCACAAGGCCGATCCCTACGCCCTCCATGCCGAGACCCGGCCGTCCAACGGCAGCAAGGTGTACGATTTGTCCGGCTTCGGCTGGACCGACGCCGCCTGGCAGGAGGCCCAGAAAGCCAAAGACTTCATCAACAGCCCCATGAACATCTACGAGATGCACGCCGGCAGCTGGAAGATGAAGCAGAAAGAGGACGGCACCTATGTGCCCTACAATTACTCCGAGCTGGCCGACCTGCTGATCCCTTACCTCACCGAGATGGGCTACACCCACGTGGAGCTGCTGCCCATCATGGAATACCCCTTCGACGGCAGCTGGGGCTATCAGGTGTCGGGCTACTTTGCCCCCACCAGCCGCTACGGCACCCCCAAGGACCTGATGGCCTTTGTGGACAAGATGCACGGCGCCGGCATCGGGGTCATCATGGACTGGGTCCCGGCGCACTTCCCCAAGGACCAGTTCGGCCTGTACATGTTTGACGGTGAGCCCTGCTATGAGGACCCCAACCCCCGCCGCGGCGAGCACAAGGAATGGGGCACCATGGTCTTCAACTTCGGTATGAACGAAGTGCAGAGCTTCCTGATCTCCAGCGCCCTGTACTGGCTGGAGCAGTACCACATCGACGGCCTGCGGGTGGATGCCGTGGCCTCCATGCTGTACCTGGACTACAACCGCCGGGACGGCGAGTGGGAGCAGAACATCCACGGCGGCAAGGAGAACCTGGAGGCCATCGCCTTCCTCCAGAAGCTGAACACCGCCGTCCTGACCCGCCACCCCGAAAAGTACATGATCGCCGAGGAATCCACCGCCTGGCCCAACGTCACCAAGCCGGCGTCGGAGGGCGGCCTGGGCTTCAACTTCAAGTGGAACATGGGCTGGATGAACGATATGCTCAGCTACATGTCCAGCGACCCCATCTACCGTTCCTACAACCACAACAAGGTCACCTTCAGTTTCTTCTACGCCTTCAGCGAAAATTTCGTCCTGCCCATCAGCCACGACGAGGTGGTCCACGGCAAGTGCAGCCTGATCAACAAGATGCCCGGCGAGTACGACGACAAGTTCGCCAACCTGCGCACCTTCTTCGGCTACATGATGGCCCACCCCGGCAAAAAGCTGCTGTTCATGGGGCAGGAGTTCGGCCAGTTCAACGAGTGGTACGAGGCCAAGCCCCTGGACTGGGAGCTGCTGGACTACGACAAGCACAAACAGCTCCAGCAGTACGTCAAGACCCTCAACCAGTTCTACAAGGACCATCCCGCCTTCTGGCAGGTGGACTACAGCTGGGAGGGCTTCCAGTGGATCGTCCCCGACGATTACCAGCAGAGCGTGGTGGCCTTCCTGCGCAAGGACGCGGCGGGCAAGCAGATCATGATCGTCTGCAACTTCACCCCCGTCCTGCGGGAGAGCTACATCATGGGCGCGCCGGTGGCCGGCAGCTACAAGGAGCTGCTCAACAGCGATGACGCTGCCTTCGGCGGCTCGGGCCTGCACCACAACAAGAACGTCCGCTCCAAGAAAGTGCCCATGCACGGCTTTGACCAGAGCATCACCGTCACCCTGCCGCCGCTGAGCGCCGTCTACTTCGAGGTGCCCGCGCCCCGCGCCGCCAAGCCCAAGACCACCAAGGCCGCCGCGGACAAGGCAGAGACCAAGACCATCGCCAAAAAGACCGCCACCCGCAAGGCCGCCGGTGAGAAAAAGACCACCACGGCCCGCCGGACCACCAAGTCCAAGGTGGAAAAAGGCGCCGCCTCCAAGGAGACCAAGGCGGAAAAGGCCGAAAAGGCTGAAAAGAAGGCCCCCGCCAAGCGGGGCCGCAAGCCCAAGGCGGAAAAGCCCGCGGAAGAATAAGGCGGGCCGCACACCCGGCGGGAGGCCGCCCGGGTTCCAGCAAGTTGATTTTCGCCCCTGACCGACGGGGGCGCAAAAGCAAAAGGGGAGAATAAAGTTATGGCAAAAGAAATCGTGGCAATGATCCTTGCCGGCGGACGTGGCTCGCGTTTGTACGCGCTGACACAGAAAACGGCAAAACCGGCGGTGTCCTTCGGCGGCAAGTACCGCATCGTGGACTTCCCGCTGTCCAACTGCGTCAATTCCCGCATCGACACCGTGGGCATCGCGACCCAGTATCAGCCCCAGAAGCTGAACGAGTACATCGGCAACGGCCAGCCCTGGGATCTGGACCGCCTGTACGGCGGCGTGCACACCCTGCCCCCCTACGAGCAGGCCAAGGGCACCGACTGGTATAAGGGCACGGCAAACGCCATCTACCAGAACATCAGCTTCATCGAGACTTACGACCCGAAGTACGTCATCATCCTGTCCGGCGACCAGATCTGCAAGCAGGACTATGCCGACTTCCTCCGTTTCCACAAGGAAAAGGGCGCCGAGTTCTCGGTGGCCGTCATGGAAGTGGACTGGAAAGAGGCCTCCCGCTTTGGCCTGATGGTGGCGGACGAGAACGACCGCATCACCGAGTTCCAGGAGAAGCCGCCGGTACCCAAGTCCAACCTGGCCTCCATGGGCATCTACATCTTCAACTGGGATGTCCTGAAGAAGTACCTGGAAGAGGACGAGGCCGACCCCAACTCCAAGAACGACTTCGGCATGAACATCATCCCCGCCCTGCTGCGGGACGGCCGCAAGATGTACGCCTACCACTTCAAGGGCTACTGGCGCGACGTGGGCACCATCGACAGCCTGTGGGAAGCCAACATGGAGGTCCTGGACCCCGAGAACTCGGGCATCGACGTCTTTGACGAAGAGTGGAAGATCTACAGCCGCAACCCGGTGCTGCCTGCCCAGAAGATCGGCCCCCGCGCCGTGGTCGAGGACTCCCTCGTCACCGAGGGCTGCCGCATCTATGGCAGCGTCAAGCACTCGGTGCTGTCGGCGGGCGTCGTGGTCGAGGACGGCGCCACCGTGGAGGACGCGGTCCTGATGGACGGCGTCGTGGTCAAGGCCGGCGCCGTGGTCAAGCGCTGCATCCTGGCTGAGGATGTGGTGGTCGGCGCAGGCGCAAAGGTCGGCGGCGACGGCCCCATCGCCCATGTGGGCACCGGCCTGACGGTGGGCGCAGGCGCAGTCGTGAAAGAGGGCGCCAAAGTATTTGATTCGGTCAAGGAGGGCGAGGAAGTATGCTGAGCCAGAACAACAATGCGTTGGGCATTATTTTCCCCAACAGCTATGACAACACCGTACCCGAGCTGGTGACGGAGCGCACCATGGCGTCCATCCCCTTCGCAGGGCGGTACCGCATGGTGGACTTCATCCTCTCCAGCATGTCCAACTGCGGCATCACCAACGTGTCCATCGTGGTGCGCAAGAACTACCACTCCCTGATGGACCACCTGGGCACCGGCCGCGAGTGGGATATGGCCCGCCGTCACGGCGGCCTGAACATCGTGCCTCCCTTTGCAGAAAAGGGCGTGCGGATCTACTCCGGCCGCGTCGAGGCCCTGGCCTCCATCCTGGGCTTCCTGGAAAACCAGAAAGAGCGCTATGTGGTCATGTGCGACGCCAACATCGCCGTCAACTTCGACTTCAACGCCCTGCTGGAGGCCCACCAGGCCAGCGGCGCCGACATCACCGTCGCCTACCAGAAGACCGAGATCCCCGAGGGCCGCAAGGATGACAACTACACCCTGACCATCGACGGCGACGGCCGGGTCACCGAGCTGCTGCTGAACGATTACCGCCCCGGCATCCAGAATCTGGACCTGAACATCTACATCCTGGAGCGCGAGACCCTCATCCGCCTGGTCAAGGACGCCACCGCCCGCGGCCTGATCTACTTCGAGCGGGACATCCTGGCCCACAACGTCAACATCCTGAACGTCCACGCCGTCGAGTACACCGGCTACGTCGCCCACATCTGCGACATGAAGAGCTACTTCGACGAGAACATGAAGCTGCTGGACGAGAAGAACCTGGACGCCCTGTTCCCCAAGAACAGCCCCGTCTACACCAAGATCCGCGACGACAACCCCACCCGCTACGTGACGGGCAGCAAGGTGTCCAACTCCCTGCTGGCCGACGGCTGCACCATCGAGGGCACCGTTGAGAACTGCGTGCTGTTCCGCGGCGTCAAGGTCAAGAAGGGCGCCGTCGTCCGCAACTGCGTCCTGATGCAGGACACCGTGGTGGAAAAGGACGTGGAGATGGAGTACGTCGTCACCGACAAGAACGTCAAGATCACCGCCGGCAAGAAGCTGTCGGGCACCGCCAGCTTCCCCGTGTACGTCCAGAAGAACCACATGGTCTGATCCCGGGCGGACGCCATCGAACACAAGGAGGTATTTGCGCTTATGAGAATTCTTTACGCTACATCGGAAGCCACGCCCTTCGCCAAGTCCGGCGGCCTGGCTGACGTGGCGGGCGCCCTGCCCAAAGCCCTCGTGCAGGACGGTGTGGACGCCCGGGTCATCATGCCCCTGTACGGCGATCTCGGCTTCCGCGATCACCTGGAGTACGTCACCAACTATTCGGTGCCGGTGGGCTGGCGCAGCCAGTACTGCGGCCTGTTCACGGCCCAGTGGGACGGCGTGACCTATTACTTCCTGGATAACGAGTATTACTTCAAGCGCCGCGGCCTGTACGGCTTCTACGACGACGGCGAGCGGTTCGCCTTCTTCTCCCGTGCGGTGCTGGAGACGTTGTTCTATCTGGATTTCACCCCCGACATCATCAACTGCAACGACTGGCAGACGGCCCTGGTCCCCGTGTATCTGAACCTGTACTACCGTCATCTGGACAAGTTCAACCGGATCAAGACCATCTTTACCATCCACAACATCGCCTACCAGGGCAAGTATGGCCTGGAGATCCTGGAGGACACCTGCGGCATCGGCCGCCGGGACCAGCACATCGTGGAGTACGACGGCTGCGCCAACTTCATGAAGGGCGCCTTCGAGACCGCCGACAAAATCACCACCGTCAGCCCCACCTATGCCCAGGAGATCCTGGACCCCTGGTTCAGCTATGGCCTGGACGCCCTGCTGCGGGAGAAGCAGTATAAGCTGTGCGGCATCCTGAACGGCATCGACATGGAGGCCAACAACCCGGCCACCGATCCCTCCATCCCCTACAACTACTCCACCGCCAACTTCCGCGAGGGCAAGGCAGCCTGCAAGGCCGCCCTGCAGGATCAGTTCGGCCTGCACAAGGACGGCAGCCCCGTCTTTGCCATAGTCAGCCGCATGGTGGGCATGAAGGGCTTCGACCTGGTCCAGAGCATCGCCGACGGCCTGGTGGACCTGGGCATCGAGCTGGTGATCCTGGGCAGCGGCGAGAGCCAGTATGAGGGCTTCTTCTCCGACCTGGCCGCCCGGCGGCCCGGCCGTGTGGGCACCTACATCGGCTTCAACAGCGCCCTGGCCCAGCAGATCTACGCCGGCGCAGACTGCTTCCTGATGCCCTCCAAGAGCGAGCCCTGCGGCCTGGCCCAGATGGTGGCCTGCCGCTACGGCACCCCGCCCATCGTCCGCGAGACCGGCGGCCTGCGGGATTCCATCCAGGATTCCACCAAGGGCCACGGCAACGGCTTCACCTTCGCGGGCTACAGCGCCCACGAGCTGTACGACGCCTGCTGCCGCGCCAACGCCGCCTACTACGACAAGGAGAACTGGGAGCACCTGGTGGAGTACGCCATGAACTGCGACTTCAGCTGGAGCGTCTCCGCCAAGAGTTACGAGGGCCTCTACAACGAGACCGCGAACCTCTGGTAAAACCAAACACACTGCGTGCCCTGCGGCACGCTGCAGCCGCCGTTCCCGCCGGAACGGCGGTTTTTTTGCGTGCGGCGGAGATATTCATTTGCACAAAAATTATACAAGTGTGCAGGGCGTCCGGAAACGGGCGCTTTTTTGTTCCCCTCTCAGGCGCTTCGCGCCAGCTCCCCCACAGGGGGAGCCAAGTGCAGGTCCGTGGACAGAGGGAAACTTTGTGGTAAGATGAAGTTTTTTCTGCTTTGCCTTACCACAAACTTTGCCGCGATTGACGCCGGTACACTTGCCTCCCCC
>HHCFJ05603__coassemble_541_pt1 | contig 21154 bp, 16 predicted proteins | sample HHCFJ05603__metabat2_low_PE_003 | metagenome-assembled genome bin HHCFJ05603 | reverse complement strand
GAACGTGGAATCTGGAGGAATCTGTATGAAAAACTTTATCTTCATCTCCCCGAACTTCCCCACCAACTACTGGCAGTTCTGCCACGAGCTGCAGAACAACGGCATGAACGTGCTGGGCATCGGCGACCAGCCCTACGACGAGCTGATGCCCGAGCTGAAGGAGAGCCTGAACGAATACTACAAGGTGGGCAGTCTGGAGAACTACGACGAAGTCTACCGCGCCGTGGCTTTCTTCGCCTTCAAGTACGGCAAGATCGACTGGCTGGAGTCCAACAACGAATACTGGCTGGAGCAGGACGCCCGCCTGCGGACCGACTTCAACATCACCACCGGCTTCCATCTGGAGGACATCCCCCGCATCAAGTACAAGAGCAAGATGAAGGCCTATTACCAGAAGGCCGGCATCACCACCGCCCGTTACCACATGGTGGACAACTTCGACGGATGCCGCAAGTTCATCGACGAGGTGGGCTACCCCGTGGTGGTCAAGCCGGACAACGGCGTGGGCGCCTCGGACACCTACAAGCTGTCCACCGACCAGGAGCTGCGGGACTTCCTGGCCTACAAATCGGCGGTGCACCCCTTTGCCCCCTACATCATGGAGGAGTTCGTCCACGCCGAGGTGAACAGCTACGACGCCATCATCGACGCCCACGGCAACCCCATTTTTGAGGCGGGCAACGTCACCCCCATGTCCATCATGGACATCGTCAACAACAACGACAACTCCATCTATTACATCGTCAAGGACCTGCCCGACGACACCCGGGCCGCCGGCCGGGCCGCCGTCAAGAGCTTCGGGGTCAAGAGCCGGTTCATCCACTTCGAGTTCTTCCGCATGACCGAGGACCAGCCCAGCATGGGCGAAAAAGGCAAGATCGTGGCCCTGGAGGTGAACATGCGCCCCTGCGGCGGCTTCACCCCCGACATGATCAACTTCTCCCGCTCCACCAACGTCTACAAGATCTGGGCCGACATGGTGGCTTTCGGCGGCACCGACATGCCGGTGGGCGAGCACTTCTACTGCGCCTACGCCGGCCGCCGGGACGGCAAGCCCTTCCTGTACAGCCACGAGCAGATCATGCAGAAGTATCAGGGCCATATGCGGATGGTGGACCGCATCCCCGACGCCCTGGCCGACGCCATGGGCAACCAGATGTACGTGGCCACCTTCTCCACCGAGGAGGAAATGAACCAGTTCTACCAGGACGTGCTGGCCTGCAACGGCTAACGCCGCCCTGCCGGAACGCCGCAAACAGCAAACCCCTGCTTTCCCAACGGAGAGCAGGGGTTTTTCGGTATGTTACCATCGCAGAAAGCAGCCGGCTTACCGGACGATCTTGCCGGTGGCGTTCTTGGGGAAGGGCTCGGTGCGGAACTCCACAGCGGTCATCCGCTTGTACAGGGGCAGGGTGCGGTTGGCCTCGGTGATGAAGGCGCGGACCGCCGCCTGGGCATCCTCGGGGCAGTAGAGCTCGGCGCAGATGCGGCCGTCCTTCTCCTTGACCAGGCACTCCTCGACCCCTTCGCAGGCGTAGAGGATCTTTTCCAGCTCTTCGGGGCTGACGTTCTCGCCGCTGGCCAGGATGATGAGGTTCTTCTTGCGGCCGGTGATGTAGTAGTAGCCGTCCTCGTCCTTGCGGACCAGGTCCCCGGTGTGGAACCAGCCGTCGGCGTCCAGCACCTCGGCGGTGAGCTCCGGCTCCTTGTAGTAGCCCATCATGACGGGGTCGCCCTTGATGCACAGCTCCCCTTCCTGGATGGAGTACTGGCAGATGGGCTCGTCGCCCACCCCCACCGAGGCCATGTGGGCCGCGCTCTGGTCGTTGTTCCAGGTGCCGTCGCCCGCCGTCTCGGTCAGGCCGTACATCTGCATGATGAAAAAGCCGTTGTGCATCAGGTCCAGCATCTGCTGGGCCGAGCAGGCGGCCGCGCCGCAGGTCAGGATGCGCAGCCGGCCGTAGCGGTCCCGGCGGCCCCGCATCACATCCCGGTGGATGCTCTGCAGGATGACCGGCACGGCGGCCATGGTGTCGCTGGGCATCAGCTCCAGGTCACGGTAGAAGTTGCGCAGGTCGGGGCAGAGGTTGTGGGCCATGCCCATGATGGCCCAGCTGACCAGACAGGTGAAGGCCGCGATGTGGAACATGGGCAGGATGGTAAAGTGGCAGAAGTCGTAGTGGTCCACCCCCATCTCCTCCAGCATGACCCGGAAGGGATCGCAGTAGGCCGGCATGGGGGCAAACAGGTTCTTCTGGCTGAGCATGACCCCCTTGCTGTGGCCGGTGGTGCCCGAAGTGAACATGATGGCCATCAGGGCTTCCCGGTCTTTGCACTCGTGGATCGCAGCGGGGGGATATTCCTTGTAGCCGTCGATGGGCAGCATCTTATCCCCATACGCCCCGCCGATCGCGGGCTCCCGCTCAAGATAGCGGCCGTCGTGGAGGACGGCGCTGGCTTCCACCAGGTCCAGCTCATAGCGGATGTCCTCCCAGCTCTTTTGCAGGTTGAGGGGGACCAGCACGGCCCCGGTGAGGATGGTGGCAAAAATGCTGACGGCGTAGTCGTAGCTGTTGGCGGCCAGCACGCAGACCCGCTTGCCCTCGATGTCGGGGACGGCGGCCTGCAGCGCCGCTACCTGGCAGCGGATGTCGTGGGCGTACTGCCGGTAGGGGATCTCCCGCACCCCTTCCAGGGCCTCGTCGTAGTAGCGGATGGCGATGCGGTCGGCATAGTGGCTCTCCATCCGGAGGACCAGCTGGTAAATGGTCGAAACAGGGATCGTGATCTTAGCCATAGTGTTCCTTTCCGTCTTGCAGACGCTGCGCCGCCGGGCCGCGGGCAGGACGGAACAAGGGGGCGGTCAGTCCCTCTGGATCTTGCCCAGCGCGTTGCGCGGCAGCGGTTGATCGGTAAATTCCACCGCCGCGATCCGCTTGTACAGCGGCAGCGTGCGGTTGGTGGCATGGATAAAAGCCCGCACCTGGTCCCGGGAGGCGGGCAGGCAGGAAATACAGGCGCAGATGCGGCCGTCCTTCTGGCGCACCAGCACCTCCCGGACGGCGGGGATCTTGCCCAGCAGGGCCTCCAGCTCTTCGGGGCTGACGTTTTCGCCGCTGGGCAGGATCATCAGGTTGTTTTTGCGGCCGGTCAGGTAGATATAGCCGTCCTCGTCGATGCGGGCCAGGTCCCCGGTGTGGAACCACCCGTCCCGCAGGACGGCGGCGGTGGCCTCGGGGTCGTTGTAGTAGCCCAGCATGACGGCCTCCCCTTTCATGCACAGCTCGCCGTCCTCCAGGCGGTACTCCATGTCGGGGTCGCGCAGGCCCACCGACGCCAGGCGGGCCCGGTCCTGGGCGCTGTTCCAGCCGCCGTCCCCCACCGTCTCGGTCAGGCCGTAGGTCTGGATGATGGTAAAGCCGTGGTCGATCAGGTCGGCCAGCATCTGGGGGTCATAGGTGGCGGCCCCGCAGGTGAAGATGCGCAGCTTGCCCAGGCGGGCCCCCTTGCCCTTGGCCACATCGTGGTGGATGGACTTGAGCAGGGTGGGCACCACCGCCATGACGTCGCTGGGCATGGCGGCCAGGTCCCGGTAAAAGCGCCGCAGGTCGGTGCAGAAATTGACGGCGTTGCCGCTGATGCTCCAGGAGACCAGGCTGGTCAGGGCCGCGACGTGGAACAGGGGCAGCACGTTGAAGGCCGAGAACTGATAGTCCTCGCCCAGGCCGAACTGCTGGCGCACGGTGCTGAAAGGCTCGGTGAACAGCCGCATGGGGGCGAACAGATTACGCTGGCTGAGCATGACCCCCTTGCTGCGGCCGGCGGTGTCGGAGGTGAAGAGGATGATGGCCAGCGCGTCCTGGTCGGGGCACTCGGCCAGCTCGGCCAGCTCGGTGCAGCCGGCAAAGGCGCCGATGTCCAGCACCCGGCCGCCGTACTGCGCAAAGGCCGGCTCCCGCTGCTGGTACAGGCCGTCGGCCAGCAGACAGTCCACCCCGGCCCGGGCCACCTCGTCCGAAAGCTCGGCCCAGCTTTTTTCGTAGTTGAGGGGGACAGCCACCGCCCCCGCCAGGATGCACCCGAAGAGGGCCACCGCGTAGGGGTAGCCGGTGCGGGCCAGCAGCCCGATGTGACGCCCCCGGACCCCGGGCACGTTCCGCTGCAGATAGCCCACCATCCGGCGGATGTCGGCGGCGTAGTCCCGGTAGCGGACCTCCCGGACGCAGCCGGCGGCCTCGTCGTACCAGCGGACGGCCACCCGGCCGGGCCAGGCGGTCTCCATGTTGAGGACGTTCTGGTAGACGGTGGAGATCCAGAAGGTCTGGGCCAGAGCCTGCTCCATGGCGCGGCGGGCCCGGGCCGAGTCCCGCGCCTCGAAGGCGGCCAGCATCTCCCGGTACCAGTGCAGGGCCACCTGGACGCTCTGGCGGCGGACGTTCTCCCGGTAGGCCGACTGCATGGCGTCGTCAATGATCTGGTAGATCTGCTGCATCATGCTGCTGCGGGTCAGCCGCGCCACCATGCCGTGGAACGCGCTGTCCAGCCGGGCAAAGGCGGCCATATCCCCTTCCGCCCGCTCCATCTGCTCCAGCTGCTCCCGCAGCCCGGCGATCTCCCGGTCGGTGGCCCGGCGGCAGGCGATCTCGCAGATCGGGCCCTCCACCATGCTGCGGAAGGTCAGGATATCCCGCAGGGTCTCCCGCCCCAGATAGAGCATGGGCACCAGCTGGTTCAGGGCGGCCCCGGACCCTGGCCCCCGGATGAAGGACCCCTCGCCGAAGCGGGTCTCCAGCAGGCCCAGGCCGCTGAGCCGCTGCAGGGCGTTGCGCACCGTCACCCGGCTGACCCCGAACTGGGCGGCCAGCTCGTTTTCCGAGGGCAGCTTGTCGCCGGGCTTCCAGCTGCCGGACAGGATCTGCTCCCGCAGCTGGTCAAAGACCTGCTGACTGACGCTGCTCTTGACAACTTTTTTGATGGACATCGTCGGACGCTCCTTTGTAAGATGGTTGACCTTATTGTAACATCCGGCGCTGAAATTTACAATGATGCACCGCGTCCCGCCTGGGAGGCGGGGCGGGGTTTATTCTTCCTTGGCCACGGCCTCGGGCGCGTGGGCGCCGGCGCCGGCGATCTTGCCGCCGATCGCGGCCGCCGCCAGGGACCCGCCCAGGATGATGGCGCCGCCCACCCAGAACACCGCCATCTGATACCCGATCAGGGCAGGGGTGATGGCCTCAAAGTTGACGGTGGCCACCGTCAGGTAGGCAAAGGCCACGTTGTTGCAGGCCACCGGGCAGACGGTGCCGCCCAGGATGATGACCGCCAGCACGATGGCGATGCTGACCGAGAAGGCCCCCAGCAGCCCCAGCGAGGGCGCCAGGCCAAAGGTGCCCGCATGGAGCCCCAGCGCCGCGATCAGCCCCAGCGTGCCCCCCGCAAAGATGGAGGGGACGGTTTTCATATCCGCCCCCAGGGCAAAGAAAAAGATGGTGACGAAGAAAAGGGGCCAGCCGGCGATCCCCAGGGCGATGGCCGCCACGTTGACGATGAAGATCCACACCAGCACGCAGCTGGTCACGATGAACTGGTGGCGGCTGGGTTTTTGAAAAATGGACATAGAAGCCTCCCGTCCGCGCCCGCCGCCCCGCCCTGTGCGGAGGCCGGCGCCGCGCATTGTTTTGTATACCTGTATTACAAGTACGCTACAAGAATACCACGCCAAGCCGGCGGTGTCAATGGGGCAGCGGCAATTTCACACCGTGGCCCCTGCACTTTGCACGCCCGCCCAAAGTGTGGTATACTGTTACGGACACATTCATTTACAAGGCAAGAGGTGCGCTTACTATGAAGATACCAGCCCGCGGCTTTACCCATGCCGGCAAGTTCCACGCCGACGATGTGTTTGCCACCGCGCTTTTGCAGATCCTGCGTCCCGACATCCAGGTGACGCGGGGGTTTGTGGTGCCGGATCACTTCGACGGCATCGTCTACGACATCGGGGACGGGATGTTCGACCATCACCGCGAGCCGCGCCAGACCCGGGCCAACGGGGTGCCCTACGCGGCCTTCGGGCTGCTGTGGCGGGTGCTGGGCCCCGGCCTGGTGGGCGAGCGGCAGGCCCGCCTGATCGACGAAAACTTTGTCCAGCCCCTGGACCTGAACGACAACACCGGCGAGCCCAACAGCCTGTGCGACGCCATCGGCTTTTTCAATCCCGCCTGGGACTCGGCCGACAGCGCCGACAGCCGGTTTTTCGAGGCGGTGGCGGTGGCCAAACAGATCCTGACCCGGCAGATCGAGGCGGCCAACGCCGTCAACCGGGCGGACGAAAAGGTCCGGGCCGCCTACGCCGCCTCCCGGGACGGCATCGTGGTCCTGCCCTGCTACCTGCCCTGGAAAAACGGCCTGTACAAGACCGACGCTTTGTTCGTGGTGTATCCCAGCCAGCGGGGCGGCTGGAGCGCCCAGTGCGTCACCGACCACCGGACCAAGAAGCCCAAGCTGCCCTTCCCCGCCTCCTGGGCGGGCCAGCCCCAGGAGGTCATCGAGGCCCGCAGCGGCCTGGCCGGCATCAGCTTCTGCCACGCAAGCCGCTTCCTCATCACTGCCGCCGACAAGCAGACCGCCGTGGCCGCCTGCCGGCTGGTGCTCAAGTACAACGGAAACAATGGAAGATCATGACCTGATGGCCCCCGCCTACGTCTATATGGTCCGGTGCGAAGGGGGCCAGCTCTACACCGGCTGGACCACCGACCCCGCCGCCCGCCTCCACGCCCACAAGACCGGCCGGGGCGCCCGGGCCACCCGGGCGTTCCACGCGGTGGGCATGGCCTATCTGGAGCCCTGCGCCGACAAGCCGGCGGCGCTGCGGCGGGAGGCTGCCCTGAAAAAGCTGCCCAAGGCCGAAAAAGAGGCCCTCTGCGCCGCGTGGGCCGGGCGGATGCAGCCCCGGCTGTCCATGGCCACCCGGGCCGACGCCGCCGAGATCCTGCGGCTGTACAACTGGTACGTCCTGAACCGGACCGCCACCTACCAGATCACCCCCTCCACCCTGCCCGAATACCAGGCCTGGGTGGAGGACACCCTGGCCCGCGCCCCCCTGCTGCTGGCCCGGGACGGGGACGGCCGCCTGCTGGGCTTCGCCTGCGCCCACCGGTACCACCCCCGGGAAGCCTTTGACTGGGATGTGGAAAGCACCATCTACTGCGCCCCCGACGCCTGCTCGGCGGGCGTGGGCAAAGCCCTGTACGGGGCCCTGCTGGAGCTGCTGCGGATGCAGGGCTACTGGAACGTCTACGCCCTGCTGGCCGACCCCAACCCTGCCAGCGAGCGCTTTCACGCCAAGTTCGGCTTTGTCTGCGTGGGCCGCCAGCCCCACACCGGCTACAAGTTCGGCCGCTGGGGCGGGATGTCCATCTGGTGGCTGCCCCTGCGCCGGGGCCGCGCCGCCCCCGCCCCTGTCCGCTTCCGCCTGGAGGACGCGGAAGTGGCCGCCGTTTTGAAAAAATATACCGCGACGTGACCGATACCCTGCGCGCCTCATGGGCCGCAGGGTTTTTTGATCCCCGGCCTGGCCGGGATATTTTGACCTTCAGCCGTCTGTCCTCCCACCAAAACAAAAAATCCGGAAAGGTATACTTTTTCGGACGCGCTCTTTTGGAGAGGATTTCGCCAAAACGTCATTGCAGATGTGATGAATTTATGTTATAATTTACTTTACAGAACAAACGTTTGGCGCTGTCCGGAAAGGTATACGTTTCCGGATACAAGCCCAAAAGGAGGATTGTGACATATGCACGCGAGAAAACTACTTTGCCTGCTTCTGTCGGCCCTGCTGGCCGTCACCTTGCTGGCAGCCTGCGGCGGCTCCAACTTCTCGAAAGACGCCATGGCGGCGGTCAACGCCATCCAGGACACCATCGAGTTTGAGACGGACAGCCAGCTGACCAAGGCGCTGCGCGAAGCAATCGAGAGTGGCGGCGACGTGCGCACCACATTGCTTCAAAAGCTCGGCTATTCGGACGCCCTTACCCTTACAGCAGGCGGCCTGCGGGCAGCCAAGGCGGGCCAGCACGCGCTCGCTATCTACAGTATCACGGGTGACGATCCCGACGATGCCGCACAAACCGCGGCGGACTATATCAAGAATATTTTGGACAGCCTGTCCGGCGGGCAATACACCGGCAAAATCGCCATGATCCAAATCGACGGCGTTTACTACATCGCTGTGGATGTGACCGTCGTGGAACCCGCCCCCAGCGGCGGCTCGGAGGATGACGGCGACGATGACCCCACGCCCGACCCGGGCTATTACCAGACCAGCCACAACTCGTATGTCGTTACCACCAACGAAGGTTTTGCGGCGCTGGTGGATGAAAAGCTTTCCTCCGATGAGTTAGAAGCTACCAACATCACACTGGACTGCGATGTCACCATCCCCGCAAACTGGCCGTATGGCATGACCTACAGCGGGACTTTTGACGGTCAAGACCATACTATATCGGGCCTCGTATACAACGATAACAGCGACTACTTTAGCGGTATGTTTGGCACCCTTACAGGCACTGTAAAAGACTGCAATTTTGCAGATGTTTCTATTAATGGTGGTACGTATACCGGTACTGTGGCGGGTTTTAACGATGGCGGCCATATTGAAAATTGCAGTGTGCTTTCAGGCCATGTCGTTGGTACAGATCTGACTGGCGGCATCACAGGTAATAATAGTGGCACTATTTCAGATTGTAATGTAGCCGTGGCGATCAATGCCACAGTCACAGGTACATACACAGCTACCGGCGGTATTGCTTCACAAAACGCCCCTACTGGTAGCATTACAGGTTGTTATGTATCCGGAAATGTTTCTAGCACTGGTAGGACTGTTGGTGGTATAGTTGGATCAAATTTCGGCAATATCAGCGATTCGTATGCTACAGGAACTATTACAGGCACAATGGTTGTCGGCGGCATCGTCGGAGACAACTCTTCTTCTGTGGAAGCTTGCTATGCTACGGGCTCTATCAATGGCACCAACACCGTTGGCGGTGTGGCCGCAATCAATTTCGGAACGCTAAACGCTTGCTATTCATCCGCAACTGTTACTTGTGCAGGAACAGGCTTTTTCGGCGGTATCGTAGCAAATAACGCTGGCAATGTCACCTCCTGTTACTCTACAGGTGCTATAACTGGCGCAACTCCATCTGATGAATATGGTGGCGGTTTATCCGGGACAAATTCCGGAACCATCACCGCTTGTTATACCACCAGTTCCATCAGCACTCAGAGTCCCTCCACAACAGGCGCGTTAGTTGGTTCGAACAATGCCGGTTTCCTTCACACCTGCTATTGGAGCAATTCGCTTGACGAGCCTTACGGGGTTGATACTGGCCAAAGCAATGAGACCGGCAAAATTGGCACTTCTCTAACCTGGGAGCAAGCCACCCAGAATATGAATGCCGTATCCGGTTCCAGCATCCAATTTGTTTATCACAACGACGGCCAGGCCCCCACCCTGCCCATCTGAACCGATCCCCCGCGCCCCGCTGTGAGCGCGGGGGATTTTTCGGGTTTTGAGTGAATATATTTGCATTATATTCAGCTTAAATTGCATAAAAATGCAAAGTGCCTCAAAACCGCCCCGCAAACCGGAAAAGGTTTGGCATTTTTCCGCATTGACGCTCGCGCGCCGGCGGGTATAATAGGGACAGACGCGCAAAACGGCGCGCAGGACCGCACCAACAGGGCGTGCGGCAGAAAGTGTGAAACCCGCCAAACGGCGAAAAAGGAGCGAACCGTCATGAAGAAAAAGCAAGACATCAAAAAGGTCGTGCTGGCCTATTCCGGTGGGCTGGATACCTCCATCATCATCCCCTGGCTGAAAGAAAACTACAACAACTGCGAGGTCATCGCCGTGTCGGGCGACGTGGGCCAGGGCACCGAGCTGGACGGCCTGGAAGAAAAGGCCAAAAAGACCGGCGCGTCCAAGCTGTATGTGCTGGACCTGAAAAAGGACTTTGTCGAAAATTACATCTTCCCCACCCTGAAGTTCGGCGCCAAGTACGAGGACTATCTGCTGGGCACTTCGTTTGCCCGGCCCTGCATCGCCAAGGCCCTGGCTGACATCGCCATCCAGGAGGGCGCCGACGCCATCTGCCACGGCTGCACCGGCAAGGGCAACGACCAGGTCCGCTTTGAGCTGACCCTGAAGGCCTTCTGCCCCGATATGGCCATCATCGCCCCCTGGCGCGAGTGGGACATCAAGAGCCGCGACGAGGAGATCGACTACGCCGAGGCCCACCACATCCCCCTGCGCATCAGCCGCGAGACCAACTACTCCAAGGACAAGAACCTCTGGCACCTGTCCCACGAGGGCATGGACCTGGAAAACCCCGCCAACGAGCCCCAGTACAACAAGCCCGGCTTCCTGGAGCTGGGCGTCAGCCCCGAGCAGGCCCCCGACGTGCCCACTTATGTGACCATCCACTTTGAAAAGGGCATCCCCACCGCCGTGGACGGCAAGGAGATGGGCGCCGTGGAGCTGGTGGAATACCTGAACAAGGTGGGCGGCGAGAACGGCATCGGCCTGCTGGACATCGTCGAGAACCGCCTGGTGGGCATGAAGAGCCGCGGCGTCTACGAGACCCCCGGCGGCGCCATCCTCTACAAGGCCATCAACGTCCTGGAGACCATCACCCTGGACAAGGAGAGCGCCCACTTCAAGGCCCAGCTGGCCCAGAAGTACGCCGACATCGTCTACAACGGCCAGTGGTTCACCCCCCTGCGGGAGGCCCTGGACGCCTTTGCCGACAGCCTGGAAAAGACCGTCACCGGCGACGTCAAGCTCAAGCTGTACAAGGGCAACATGATCAACGCCGGCGTCACCTCGCCCTACACCCTGTACGACGAGCAGACCGCCTCCTTCGGCGAGGACGACGACTACGACCAGGCCGATTCCGCCGGGTTCATCAACCTGTTCGGCCTGTCCATCAAAGAGCGGGCCAAGCTGTCCAAGAAGTGGCCCAAGGACTGATCTCCGCTTTCCTCCCCTCTGTCCGCAGCCTCACACTTTCCGGGCAGAGGTCAACAACAACCGGCAGCCATGCCGGCGGCACCGCCGCAGGACACGTTTCTTGCGGCGGCTTTGCCGTTTCACCCGGCGCAATGCGCTCGAGGGGGCTTTCCGCCCGGACAGACCGGAACCGCCCTTTGTTTTTGAAAGGAGCCTGTCATGGCTGAACAACTCTGGAAAGGCCGCTTTTCCAAAGCGGTGGATTCCCGCGTGAACGATTTCAATTCCTCCATCCGGTTCGACCAGCGGATGATCGCCCAGGACATGAAGGGCAGCGGCGTCCACGCCGCCATGCTGGCCCGGCAGGGCATCATCCCGGAGGCGGACTGTGAGGCCATCCTGGGCGGGCTGGCCTCCATCGCCGACGATCTGGCCGCCGGCCGGCTGGAGATCGACCCCGCCGCCGAGGACGTACATACCTTTGTGGAGCAGACCCTGACCGCCCGCATCGGGGACGCCGGCAAGCGGCTGCACACCGGCCGCAGCCGCAACGACCAGGTCGCCCTGGACATCCGCCTCACCCTGCGGGACGAAAGCCTCCGCCTGCAGCAGCTGGTCGCGGACCTGGTCCGGGTCATCTGCCGGAAGGCCGGGGAGAACACCGCCTCGGTGATGCCCGGCTACACCCACCTGCAGCGGGCCCAGCCGGTCACCTTCGGCCACGCCCTGATGGCCTATGCCTGGATGCTGCTGCGGGACCTGGGCCGCTTTGTGGACGCCACCCGCCGGATGGACAGCCAGTGCCCCCTGGGCTCGGGCGCCCTGGCCGGCACCACCTATCCCCTGGACCGGGCCTTTACCGCCGAAAAGCTGGGCTTTGCCGCCCCCTGCCCCAACAGCATGGACGGCGTGTCCGACCGGGATTTCTGCATCGAGCTGGCGGCGGCCATCTCCACCTGCATGATGCACCTGTCCCGCCTGTCGGAGGAGATCATCCTCTGGTGCAGCTGGGAGTTCAAGTTCATCGAGCTGGACGACGCCTTCACCACCGGCTCGTCCATCATGCCCCAGAAGAAAAACCCCGATGTCACCGAGCTGATCCGGGGCAAGACCGGCCGGGTCTACGGCGACCTGAACACCCTGCTGGTCATGATGAAGGGCCTGCCCCTGGCCTACAACAAGGATATGCAGGAGGACAAGGAGGCCATCTTTGACGCGGTGGACACCCTGGCCCTCTGCCTGACCACCATCACCCCCATGCTGGAGACCATGCGCACCCTGCCCGCCAACATGCGCCGGGCGGCGGCGGCCGGCTTTATCAACGCCACCGACTGCGCCGACTACCTGACCAAGAAGGGGATGCCCTTCCGGGACGCCTACAAGCTGACCGGCCAGATGGTGGCCGACTGCATCGCCGCCGGCAAGGTGCTGGAAGAGCTCACCCTGGCCGAGTTCCAGGGCTACAGCCCCCTGTTCGGGCAGGACGTATACCAGGCCATCGACCTGGTCAACTGCTGCGAGGGCCGCACCAGCTACGGCGGCCCCAGCGCCGCCAGCGTCAAGGCCCAGATCGCCCAGGCCCTGGCTGCCCTGGACGCCTGGGAAGAGGAGGCCAAAGCATGAGCTGCAAGGTATTCATCGACGGCTCCTCCGGGACCACCGGCCTGCGGATCGCCGAGCGGCTGGCCCGCCGGCCCGAGCTGGAGCTGCTCTCCATCCCCGAGGCCGGCCGCAAGGACCTGGAGACCCGGGCCGAGGTCATCAATGCGGCGGACCTTGCTTTCCTCTGCCTGCCCGACGCCGCCTCCCGGGAGATCCTGCCCCGGATCGGCGGGCAGGTCAAGGTGCTGGACACCTCCACCGCGTTCCGCACCGCGCCGGGGTGGGTGTACGGCTTCCCCGAGCTGCACGGCCAGCGGGAAGCCATCCGCGCCGCCAGCCGGGTGGCCGTGCCCGGGTGCCATGCTTCGGGCTTCATCGCCCTGGCCCGGCCCCTGGTGGAGCTGGGGCTGGTCCCGGCGGACTACCCCTTCACCTGCCACAGCCTGACCGGCTATTCCGGCGGCGGCAAAAAAATGATCGCCGAATACGAGGACGGCGGCCGCCCCGCCCTCTACAGCACCCCCCGGGCCTACGGCCTGACCCTGCACCACAAGCACCTGCCCGAGATGCAGGCGGTGTCCGGCCTGGCGGCCCCGCCGGTGTTCTGCCCCATCGTGGACGACTACTATTCCGGCATGGAGGTCACCGTCCCCCTGCGGATGGACCTGCTGCCCGGCGTTGCCCCGGCGCAGATCGCCCAGGCCCTGGCCGGCTATTACGCCGGCGAGCGCCAGTTCACCGTCCATCCCCTGGGCCAGCTGCCCGCGGACGGGATGCTGGCCGCCGGGGCCCTGCAGGGCTCCGACCGGATGGAACTGTACTGCACCGCCAGCCCCGACGGCAGCCAGATGCTGCTGATCTCCCTGTTCGACAATCTGGGCAAGGGTTCCTCGGGGGCGGCGGTCCAGTGCATGAACCTGATGCTGGGGCTGGAAGAGACCGCCGGGCTGGAATAAGCCCCCGCCCCACGGGGCACGGCCTTGCAGAACAAACACAATGCACCTTGCCCTCCCCTGCGTCGGAGAGGGGAACAGACAGGAGGAACGTATCGTATGCAGTATCAGGAAGTCACCGGCGGCGTGTGCGCCCCCCAAGGCTTTGCGGCGGCGGGGGTCCACTGCGGCATCCGCCGCAACCACTCCAAGTATGACCTGGCCCTCATCAAGGCCGACGTCCGCTGCGCGGCGGCGGGGGTCTACACCACCAACAAGGTCTGCGGCGCCCCCATCAAGGTGGACCGGGCCCACCTGGCCGACGGCTATGCCCAGGCCATCCTGGTCAACAGCGGCAACGCCAACACCTGCGCCGCCAACGGGGTGGACCTGGCTGAGGAATGCTGCCGCCTGGCCGGCGAGGCCCTGGGCATCCCGGCCGGGGACGTCCTGCCCTCCTCCACCGGCGTCATCGGCCAGCCCATGACCATCGACCCCTTTGCCGCGGGCATCCCGGCCGCGGCGGCCAAACTGGCCCACACCGCCAAGGGCAGCGCCGACGCCGCCACCGCCATCATGACCACCGACACCCACCCCAAAGAGTACGCCATCCGCTTCCAGCTGGGGGGCGTGCCCTGCACCCTGGGGGCCATCGGCAAGGGCAGCGGGATGATCGCACCCAACATGGCCACCATGCTGGCCTTTTACACCACCGACGCCGCCGTCAGCCCCGCCATGCTGCAAAAGGCCCTGCGCCAGGTGGTGCCCGGCACCTACAACCAGATGAGCGTGGACCTGGACACGTCCACCAACGATACCCTCCTCATCCTGGCGTCGGGGCTGGCGGGCAACGTGCCCATCGAAGCCGAGGGCCCCGACTACGACGCCTTTGTGGACGCCCTGACCGCCATTGCCGAGCACATGTGCGCCGAGCACGCCGGGGACGGCGAGGGCGCCACCCATCTCATCACCTGCCAGGTGACCGGCGCCCCCGACCTGCAGACCGCCCGGGCGGTCTCCCGCAGCGTGGTCTGCTCCAACCTGTTCAAGGCGGCGGTCTTTGGCCGGGACGCCAACTGGGGCCGCATCCTCTGCGCCATCGGCTACACCCCGGGGGATTTCTCCATTGACAAGGTCCGCGTCTGGCTGTCCAGCGCGGCGGGCGAAGTCTACGTCTGCGAAAACGCGGCCTACCACCCCTACAGCGAGGAAGAGGCCGCCAAAGTCCTGGCCGAGCACGACATCCTGGTGCGGGTGGACCTGGGCCTGGGCAGCGCCAGCGCCAAGGCCTGGGGCTGCGACCTGACCTACGACTACGTCAAAATCAACGGGGATTACCGGACCTGAGCGAGGCGCAAGAAGATGAAAAACGAAGAAATGGCCCGCCTCTTTTCCGAGGCCACGCCCTATATCCAGAAATACCATGGCAAGACCATGGTCATCAAATACGGCGGCAACGCCATGATCAACGAGACCCTGAAGGACGCCGTCATGAACGACCTGGTCACCCTGACCCTGCTGGGGGTGCGGGTGGTCCTGGTGCACGGCGGCGGCCCCGCCATCAACGAGATGCTGAAAAAGGTGGGGGTCGAAAGCCGCTTTGTGGGGGGCCTGCGGGTGACCGACGGCCCCACCATGGAGGTAGTCCAGCAGGTGCTGGCCGGCAAGGTGAACAAGGACCTGGTGGCCAAGCTCCGGGGCCGCGGCGTGGGCCTGTGCGGCATGGACGGCCAGATGCTGCGCTGCGCCGAGCTGGACAGCCGCCTGGGCTATGTGGGCGAGATCACCCACGTGGACACCACCCTGATCTCCAGCCTGCTGGACGGGGGCTACATCCCGGTGATCGCCACGGTGGGGATGGACGACCTGGGCCAGCCCTACAACGTCAACGCCGACACCGCCGCCGCCCAGATTGCCATCGCCCTCAAGGCCGAAAAGCTGGTCTCGATGACCGACATCGCCGGCCTGCTGCGGGACAAGGACGACGAGAGCACCCTGATCCCCGAGGTGGAGGTCAGCGAGATCGAGGGCTACAAAGCCGCCGGCATCATCGCCGGGGGCATGATCCCCAAGATCGGCGGCATGGCCGACGCCATCTACCAGGGGGTGCACGAGGCGGTCATCATCGACGGCCGGGTCCCCCACACCGTCCTGCTGGAGCTGTTCTCCAACCGGGGGTCGGGCACCCGTTTTTACCGCAGGAGCCACCGGGAATGATCCCCCGGAAGGGGCTTTTCATCCCGTCTTGACACAAGCAGTGAGGCACTACTATGGATTCTGAAAAAGTCATTGCGCGGGACAACAACTACGTCCTGCATACGTACAACCGCAACCCCATCGTCATCGAAAAAGGCCACGGCCTCCACGCCTACGGCCCCGAAGGCCAGAACTATCTGGACTTCACCAGCGGCATCGGGGTCAACAGCCTGGGCTACTGCGACCTGGAGTGGGCCGAGGCCGTCTCCCGCCAGGCCCACAAGCTGCAGCACACCTCCAACCTCTACTACACCGCCCCCTGCTCCAAGCTGGCCAAGGCCCTGTGCCGCCGCACCGGCATGAGCAAGGTGTTCTTTGCCAACTCGGGGGCCGAGGCCAACGAGGGCGCCATCAAAGCCGCCCGCAAATACAGCTTTGACCACTACGGCGAGGGCCGCAGCACCGTCATCACCCTGGTCAACAGCTTCCACGGGCGCACCCTGGCCACCCTGACCGCCACCGGGCAGGACGGCTTCCACCAGTACTTCGGGCCCTTCAACGAGGGGTTCGTCTACGCCCCCGCCGGGGACATCGACCGCCTGACCAAACTGGTGGACGCCCACACCTGCGCCGTCATGCTGGAGCTGGTGCAGGGCGAGGGGGGTGTGGTGGCCCTGGACCCCCTGTTCGTGCAGGAGGTGCGCGCCCTCTGCGACGAAAAAGACCTGTGCCTGATCGTGGACGAGGTGCAGACCGGCGTGGGCCGCACCGGCACCTTCCTGGCCTGCGAGCAGTACAACCTGCGCCCCGACATCGTCACCCTGGCCAAGGGGCTGGGGGGCGGCCTGCCCATCGGCGCGGTGCTGGTCAGCGACAAGGTGGCCGCCGGGATGGGGCCCGGGAGCCACGGCTCCACCTTCGGGGGCAACCCGGTGGTCTGCGCCGGGGCCAACGTGGTGATGGGCCGCCTGGACGAGCGGTTCCTGGCCGGCGTGCGGGAGCACGGTGCCCAGCTGCGGGCCGGGCTGGAAAAACTGCCCCACGTCACCGGTGTGTCGGGCCTGGGTCTGATGCTGGGGGTCCAGTTCGAGGACGGCATCCAGGCGTCGGACGTGCTGGCCGCCTGCCGGGAGCGGGGGCTGCTGGTCCTGACCGCCAAGACCCGGCTGCGGCTGCTGCCGCCCCTGGTGGTCACCGCCCACGACATCGAGCGGGCGCTGGTGATCCTGGACGAAGTGCTGTGCGGGATGGACCCGCTCCGCCCGTGACACCGGGAGGCCAGCCATGAAGCATCTGCTGAAAATGAACGACCTGACCCGGGAGGAGCTGTACCACATCCTGGACGTGGCCGTGGAGCTGAAGGCCGCCCAGAAGGCCGGCGGCACCCCGCCGCTGCTGGCGGGCAAGAGCGTGGCGCTGATGTTCTCCAAGACTTCCACCCGCACCCGCACCAGCTTTGAGGTGGGGGTGTTCCAGCTGGGGGGCCTGGGCAGCTACATGAACGCCGCCACCGAGCTGCAGGCCAGCCGGGGCGAGCCTTTGCGGGACACCGCCCGGGTGCTGGGCCGGTACTACGACTGCATCGTCTGGCGCACCTACCGCCAGCGCGACCTGGAGGAGCTGGCCGCCTACGCCGGGGTGCCGGTCATCAACGGCCTGACCGACTACGCCCACCCCTGCCAGGTGCTGGCCGACCTGATGACCATCCGGGAGCGCCGCGGCCCCCTGGAAGGGCAGAAGCTCTGCTTTGTGGGGGACGGCAACAACATGGCCAACAGCCTGATCGCCGGGGGGCTCCTGGCCGGGATGCAGGTGACCTGCGTCTGCCCGCCCGCCTACCGCCCCGCGGCCGACGTGCTGGCCTTTGCCCAGCCCTACGGCCCGGCGTTCCGGCTGCTGGACGACCCCCGGGAGGGGGTCCGGGATGCCGACGTGGTGGTCACCGCCGTCTGGAACAACGCCGCCGGCGGGGAGGCCGAGCGCCGGATGCGGGACTTCCAGGGCTACCAGCTGACCGGCGCCCTGCTGGAGGGCGCAAAGCCCGGCTGCATGGTCCTGCACTGCCTGCCCGCCCACCGGGGCGAGGAGATCTCCAACGCCGTCTTTGAGGCCCACGCGGACGAGATCTTCACCGAGGCGGAGAACCGCCTCCACGTCCAGAAAGCCGTCCTGGCCATCCTGTTGGCCGGCAAGTGAGGGCCCGCCGCAAAAAAACGCCATCAAAACCCGCTCTGGCAGTTGACGCCGGGGCGGGTTTTTGCTATAATAGAAAAGCTGCAAAACCAAATACAGTTGGAGGAGTACTCAAGTGGTCGAAGAGGCGTGACTCGAAATCTCGTAGGCCGGGGAACCGGTGCAAGGGTTCAAATCCCTTCTCCTCCGCCAGTGATCCACCCCGATGCGGAACGCATCGGGGTGGATTTTTTGTCCTTATCCACCCTTTTTGACAGCAGGGAGGTGCTGCTATGGATCTTTCCTTCTGCCAGACACCCTCACCCTCCTCACCGCACGGGAGTGACCCCCGCCCCCCCTGGCGCAGCCCCCACGCCGCGCCAGGGGGGGTTCTGCGTCCCGGCCCCGAAAAGCCATGCCCCCGCCGTATCTTCTCGGATAGAGAACAAGCATTTGACACAGCGTCAGCTATGTATTATGATAGCAGTGGAAAGTGCCAAAGCCGGCGCCTTCCAGACTCATCCCACAAAGGAGGCATGATCCATGAAACGGCGCGATTTCCTCAAACTTTCGGCTGCCGCAGCCCTGACCGGGGCTGCCGGGGCCTGCGGCGCTGCCCCTGCGGCCAGCGCTTCTTCCATACCGGCGGCTCCTCCGGCGTCCAGCCCGGCAGGACCCGCCAGCTCCGCCGCCCCCGCCGGGGCAGCCAGCCTGACCACCAACGAGGGGGACGCCATCCCGCTGGAGGCGCTGGAGCACCTGACCCGGGACGCCGGGGCCCCCGCGGTCTATTTTACCCGGGAGATCAGCGCGGCAGCGCTGGTGCGGGCCTACGAGGCCCTGGGCTGGACGCCGTCGGGCCGGGTGGCGGTCAAGCTGTCCACCGGGGAGCCCCCCGCCTCCAACTACCTGCGGCCCGAACTGGTAGGCGACCTGGTCCGCCAGCTGGACGGCACCATCGTGGAGTGCAACACCGCCTACGGCGGCGCGCGCAGCTCCACCCAGGAGCACTACCAGGTGGCGCAGGAGCACGGTTTTACCGGCATCGCCGCCGTCCAGATCCAGGACGAGAACGGCTCGATGACCCTGCCGGTGGAGGGCGGCGCGCGGCTGCAGGAGAACTATGTGGGCGCAGCCTTTGCCGACTACGACGACTATGTGGTCCTCTCCCACTTCAAGGGCCACGCGATGGCGGGCTACGGCGGCGCCATCAAAAACATCTCCATCGGTCTGGGCAGCCGGGAGGGCAAAAGCTGGATCCACTCCGGCGGCACCGGCGGCAGTATGTGGAGCGGCGAACAGGACGCCTTTCTGGAGGCCATGGGGGACGCGGGCAAGTCGGTGTCCGACGCGCTGGGCCACGGGGCGCGCATCGTCTATCTCAACGTGATGAACCGCCTTTCGGTGGACTGCGACGGCAACCCCGCCGAGCCGGAAATGGCCGACATCGGCATCCTGGCCTCCACCGACCCGGTGGCCCTGGACCAGGCCTGCATCGACCTGGTCTATGCCGCCCCCGGCCACGAAGCTCTGACCCAGCGGATCGAGAGCCGCAACGGCATCCACACCCTGGAGAGCGCTGAGGCCATCGGCCTGGGCAGCCGCGCCTACCGGCTGGAACTTCTGGACGTATAAACACACCATCACAGGGAAGGTATCAAAAGCAGATATGCTCAAACAGATCGCACGGGGGGCGGCCCTCGCCCTCTGCGTCCTGGCGGCCGGATGCGCCCAGGACCTTTCTCCCGCTCCCGCCCCGGCTCTCCCCCAGCAGGCCGTGGAGGCTGCACCGGAGCCGGCCGCGCCGGTGGGCAGCGGCCGGGTGGAAACCGACCTGGAAGAAGGCTCCCTCACCCCGGAGCAGACCGCGCTTCTGCAGCGGTTCATGGACGGCTATTATCAGGCGCTGGCACGCCTGCAGGCCCCCGAGGGGATGGACGGCCTTTTCGCCAGCGATGCCGCGGCGCAGCAGTCTCTGGCCGGGCTGACATGGCAGCTGGGGCTGCGCACCCTGACCGAAGGGGCGGACTACTCCCTTGTGTCCTGGCAGTACCGGCTCCGCTGCACCGCCGCCCGGCAGGAGGCGGACGGCAGCGTCACGGTGCAGGCTCAAGAGGACAACACCCAAATCTTTGCCCAGACCCCCGGGACCGAATCCAGACAGTACGGGGTACATCACAGCTTCACCCTGACGCCGAGGCCGGAGGGCTGGCGGATCGCCGCCCACAGCAGCTTTGACGCCCTCTACCTGACCACCATCCGCCAGGGCGGCTGGGAGGATCTGGAAGCCCGCTATGCGGCGGCTGTGCCCGCCTTTCTGGAGGCCAACCGCGCCGCAGCGGCGGCCCTGGGCGCGCAGCGGGAGGCCGGGCCCCTGCCCTCTGCGGACCACCCCTACGACCGGCAGGCCGCCCTGGACTACGCCCGCCAGTATACAGCCGCCCGCAACCCCGCCTGGGACGACTATGCCGGCATGGGCGGCAACTGCCAGAACTACGTCTCCCAGTGCCTGTACGCCGGCGGCATCCCCATGGACACCACAGGCGCTGCGGTCTGGAAGTGGTTCGACGGCACGGTGGCCAACGACACCACCGCCGCCGGCCGCAGCAGCTCCTGGTCCGGCGTGGATGAATTTTTAGCCTACGCGGAGGGCAACACCGACTATGGCCTGGCGGCCCAGACCGGCGCCCCCTACCTGACCGGCCAGCCCGGCGACCTGATCCAAATGGGAGAAAACGGCAGCTGGCGCCATGTTGTCATCATCAGCCAGACCGTCACCGACGAGTCCGGGCAGACCATCGACTATCTGGTCCATTCCAACACATCCAACCTGGAAAACTGGCCCGCCAGCCTTTACGGCTATCCCCAGCGTCTCCTGACCCGCATTGCGGGCTGGAACGATTAACCCCACCCTTTTCAACCCAGGAGGACCCTCTATGCAGCTTTTCACAAGCTGTGCATCCACCGTAGACAGTATGAGCCGCATCCTTGGAGGGTGCGGCTCTTCTGCTGTATGGACCGGCTGCTTTGTCAAACCATGCCGCCAAAGACAGGCTCCGTATCTCTGCGCAAAAAGAAAACACGCCGAATCCTACGATTCAGCGTGTTTCATGTGGTGCACCTCCAGGGACTCGAACCCTGAGCCCACTGATTAAGAGTCAGTTGCTCTACCAACTGAGCTAGAGGTGCATGACCATCAGGCTGCGGTTTCAACAACCTGATGGAAGAGAGAAGCCGGCATCTACCT
>HHCFJ05603__coassemble_525_pt1 | contig 22137 bp, 18 predicted proteins | sample HHCFJ05603__metabat2_low_PE_003 | metagenome-assembled genome bin HHCFJ05603 | reverse complement strand
TCGTCGGGGTTGGCTTTGGCCCAGGCGTTGTCCTTGCGGGTGGTGTAGTAGGTGGAATAGATCTTGGCGCCGGTGTCCTGCAGCTGGGCGGGGAACTCGGTGCCGTCGCAGTCGCGGATGGCGTCGGCCCCCCACTTCTCCAGGATCTGCAGGGTTTCGGGCACCACGTCCAGATCGGTGGGGATGGTGACGCGCCCTTTTTTGTGGGTATCCTTCATACATTTACTCCTTGCAATCATTTATCTCTGTATGGCTCGTTGTAGATCGCCAGCACCACCAGCAGCAGGAACACCCCCACCACCATGATGCCAAGGCCGGCCAGTTCGCCCGTCATCTGCCAGCCGCCCACCACCAGCGCCATGGCCACGACAAACAGCACGGCCATCAGGACGATGCGCAGGGCGGGGTGATTTTTCCAGAATTGCATAACTCTTGCCTCCTTTTAGCCCTTGAGGCCGCCGACCGTCATGCCCTGGGTCAGCTGCTTCTGCACACAGATGTAGAGGATCAGGGTGGGCAGCATGACCAGCACCAGGCCAGCGTACATGGTGCCGTACTGGGCGGCGCTCTGCTGGGCCTGCATCAGGTTGAGCAGGCCCACCGGCAGGGTGCGGGGGGCGCTGGTGGAACTCATCAGGGTCATCGAGATGATGTATTCGTTCCAGAACGAGAGGAAGTTGAACAGGATGATGGTGATGATGGAGGGCTTTGCCATGGGGAAGATGATCCGCACCATGGCCGCAAAGTAGCTGGCGCCGTCGATGTAGGCCGCCTCCTCAAAATCGTGGGGCAGGGTGGCAAAATAGCCCGACAGCAGGTAGATGGTGAACGGCAGGGCCGTGGCGGCGTACACCACCGCCAGCACCACCAGGTTGTTCAGCAAAAAGCCGCTGCCCGTCAGGTTCTTCAGCCAGGTGTCGCCGTCCCGCAGCATCAGGAAGATGGGCACGACGATGTAGTTGACGTTGATGAACAGCCCCGCCATGAACAGGGTGTTCAGCAGCTTGCTGCCCCGGAACTTGAAGCGAGACAGGCAGTAGGCCGCCGGCAGCGCGATGACCAGCAGCAGCGCCAGGGCCAGGGCCGTGACCGCCACCGAGTTGAGCATGTACTGGCCCATCTTGGCGCCGTTCCAGGCGTCCACAAAGTTCTGCCAGTAAAAGCCGGCGGGCAGGGCCCAGGGGTTGCCGTAAAACTCCGAGTTCTGCTTGACGGACGCCATGAACACCCATGCCACCGGCACGATGATGGTGACGGCCAGCAGGACCAGGACCAGGTAGATGAAAAACTTATACAGCTTTTCCGCCGAGCGGGAGGACGTTTGTTCCTGTGTTTTCTGCATACAGCGTTCCCTCCTTTAAAATTCCAGCGGCTCGCGGCTGGTGGCCTTGTTGATGCAGGCGGACAGCGCGAAGGAGAACACGAAGATCGCCACGCCGATGGCCATGCTGTAGCCGTACAGGCCGGCGTTCTTCTGGCTGTACATGTAGCTCAGGGCCACCTCCGACGCATGGTTGGGGCCGCCGCTGGTCATGGCCGTCACGAACAGGAAGGCCATGTTGATGGTGGAAATGATGAAAAAGGTCAGGGTGGTGCGGATGTTGGTCCAGATCAGGGGGATGGTGATCCGGAAGAACTGGGTCAGGCGGCTCGCGCCGTCCAGGTTGGCGCTCTCGTACAGGCTGGCCGGCACCGAGGACATGGAGGCCATGTACATGACCATGTAGTAGCCCACCGCCTGCCAGACCATGGCGATGATGATGGAGGGGATGACCAGTTTTTCACCCTTCCAGAGGATGGGGTTGGTCATGTCGCGGAACAGGCCGATGATGCTGTTCAGCATACCGTTTTCGGGCTTGTAAATGGCCGAGAAGATGCCCGAGATGACGACCACCGACAGGATGTTGGGGATGTAGAACACCACCCGGAAAAAGTTCTGGCCCTTGATCTTTTCCCGCGTCAGGATGGCGGCAAAGACCAGCGCAAAGGCAAAGGTGATGAGGGTGACCACCACCACCAGCAGGATCATGTTCTGCATCGAGCGGATGAACTGGGTGTCACGGATCAGCTGCTGGAAGTTTTTCAGCCCCACAAAGGTCTCCTCGGGCGAGTAGGCCCCCCGCTCGTACAGCGACATGCGGAAGACGTTCAGGGTGGGCAGGATCATAAAGAGGAAGAACAGGATGGTCGCAGGCGCGACGCACAGCACCAGAAAACGGCTGCGGCCCTTATTTTTCTTCATAGGTGGAACCGCTCCTTTCAATCAAAAAAGCGGAGGCGGCTTGGACCGCCCCCGCTGGGCAGGGCTTGGACGAAAAGATCACTCGATGAGGTTGGCGCGCATCTGGTCGCTGGCGGCCTTGACGCCATCGATCCACTCCTGCTCGGTGATGCTGCCCGAGACCAGGGAGTTGACCGGATCGAAGAAGGCGGTGCGGACCTCGACGCCGGGGATCGCGGTAAAGGCTGCGAAGTTGCCCATGGCGGCCTTGGCGCCGTTGTCGTAGATGGAGTAGAACAGCTTGTTGTCCCCCTCCAGGCTGTCGGCGATGCCCAGCACCGGCTGGATGGCGCCGGCGGCGGCAAACAGCTCGCAGGCCACGTCGCTGTACAGGAAGGCGATGAACTGCTTGGCGGCGTCGATGTGCTCGGCGCCGGAGGGGATCCATGCCTGCTCGAACCAGGTGTAGCTGTAGCGGTCGCCGCCTGCCTCCAGGGCGGGCAGGGCGGTCATGCCCCACGCAAAGCCCTCGGCGCGGGGCGCTTCGGCCATCTCGCCCACGATCCAGGTGCCGTTGGGCATGAACAGGGCCTTGTTGTCCAGCACCAGCTGCTGGTTCTGGGTGAAGTCCTGGTCGTTGGCCTGGGCCGGGGTGATGGGGTTGGTGTAGGTCGCCAGCTTGGCCACGATGTCAAAGCAGTTCTGGGCCTCGGGGGTGTCCCAGATGCCCTCCTCGTAGTGGGTGGCCTTGTCGAAGAACTCGGGGCCGCCGCAGACGTACATCAGGGCATAGAAGAAGGCGTCAAAGTAGCCGGTGGTGGGATACGTAAACAGGTAGGTGCCGGCGGCGGCGGCAGCGTCGCCCAGGGCCCACATCTCGTCCCAGGTCTGGGGCACCTCCCAGCCGTTCTCCTCCAGGAAGCCGGTGTTGTAGAACAGGCCGCAGGGGCTGTAGAACATGGGGGCCAGGTAGGTCTTGCCGTCGCCGTAGGGGTTGGTCAGCGAAGTCTCGGTAAAGCCGCCGGCGATCTTGTCGCCCACCACGGCGTCCTCGCCGGGCACGGTCATGCTCAGCACGTCGGTGATGTCGGCGATCAGGTTGCCCTTGATGAACTGCTCGGTCAGGGCAGCCTCGCGGCCGGTGGCCAGATGGACGACGTCGGGGTAATCGCCGCCCTGCATCGAGGGGCCGATGACGTCCTCCAGGTTCTTGTCGGTGGTCAGCTCAACGGCGATGCCGGTCTGCTCGGTGAAGGCGTCGGCCACCTGCTGCCACATCTCGGAGCCGTAGGCGGTCTCGATGGCCGCCACCTTGATGGTCTGGGCCGGGGCTGCCGACGAAGCTGCCGAGGATGCACCGCTGCCTGCGGTGGAAGCGGCGGTGGAGCTGGAAGAGCCGCCGCAGGCCGCCAGGCCCATGGCCGCTGCGCCTGCACCGACGATCTTGATAAAGTTGCGACGAGAAATGCGTTTCATAGTTCTATCCTCCAACAACGTGTAGGGTGCATCCGGGCCGGCCCGGCGGACGCCCGCCCCGGCCCGCCGGCTGCGGGGCAGCCGGAGCGCTCCGGGCAGAGGGCAGGCAGCGCGGGGCCCGATGCGCCCCAGGCTCTTGTCCGCAGGCGCGGCCCGCAAAACATACCAGCAACGCCGGACTGTCCGCTGAAAAAAGCCGGGGATGCAGGCGTGTGTGTGGCCGCCGCCCCCGCGGCTGCGGGGCACGGCGCTGCAAAGACGGCGTCTTTCAGCGAACAGGACAGCGTTCAGAGACTTTGGGAGATGCGCCCTTTCGGGGCGGTGCGGCCGCACAGGCGCCGCACCCTTCTCTGTACCCAATATAGTGGATTTTGCCGCCCGCCACAAGCGCTTTCTTGCCTCGTTTTTTAGATATCTTGCTTTGCCTCTATTTTCCACCGTCAAAGTGCCGGTCATTTCCCTACAGCTTTGTACATATTGCTCACGATTGCGAATTCTTACAAAAAAGTAACAATTTTGGAAAATCTTCCTGAGAAATCTGCCCGAAAAACGCCCTTGCAAAATGCCGCAGGATTCTCTATAATAAGACCAGATTTTGCCGCGGCTCCAGAGGCCGCCCATGATCTTTTGCTTTTTGTTTTAGAAATATTGCGCGTCAGTTGTATACTTTGAAAGGAGACGCTTTCGTGAGCACCGCTCGCTTCGACATCAGCCACGCCCCCGCCCCGCGGGAGAGTTTCCGGCTTTTATATATCAGCAAAAGCCGCTTTGGCGGCGACTGGAACAGCACCGCCCACACCCACGCCTGCACCGAGCTGTTCTACTGCCTCAGCGGGGAGGGGCAGTTTTTCATCCAGGGGCAGCTGTACCCCGTCCAGCCCGACGACCTGGTCATCGTCAACCCCCAGGTGGAGCACACCGAGCTCAGCCTGAACGCCGCCCCTCTGGAATACGTGGTGCTGGGCATCTCGGGCATCGAGGTGCTGTTCGGCAACAGCGATGAGCCCTACGCCATCCTCAACTGCCGCGAGCAGCGGGAGCGCCTGTTCAGCCTGCTGCACATGCTGCTGGCCGAGGCCGACCACAGCCTGGACGGCTACGAGACGGTCTGCCAGGACCTGCTGGAGGTGCTGCTGATCTGGCTGGTGCGCTCCAGCACCCTCTCCCTCCAGCTGCAAAAGACCACCGTCCGGGCCGAGAACCGGGAGTGCGCCGAGATCAAGCGCTACATCGACACCAACTACCGGGAGAGCATCACCCTGGACAAGCTGGCCGGCATGGCCCACCTGAACAAATATTACCTGTCCCACGCCTTCCAGAAAGAATACGGCATCTCCCCCATCACCTACCTGAGCCGCCGCCGCATCGAGGAGAGCAAATACCTGCTGGGCAACACCAGCCACACCCTGGCCCAGGTCAGCGAGCTGCTGGGGTTTTCGTCCCCGAGCTATTTTTCCCAGTGCTTCCGCAAGGCGGAAGGCATCAGCCCCAACGAATACCGCCGCCAGGTGCGGGAGGGCAAGCGCCCCGCCCCGCCCAAACGGCGCTGAGCCCACCACGATCTGAATCAAGGGAGGAATCGCATCATGAAACCAGTCACCCAGGAACTGCTCCGCCAGGCCACCGCCGCCTTCGACTTTGGCCTGCCCACCGGCGAGGCCGAGCGCTACGGCGCAGGCCACATCAACGATACCTTTGCGGTCTGGGCTGCGGACCACAGCCGGCGCTGGATCCTGCAGCGGATCAACACCGACACCTTCACCGACCCCGCCGGCCTGATGGAGAACGTGACCGGGGTCACCAGCTACCTGCGCCGGGAGATCCTGGCCCGCGGCGGCGACCCCGACCGGGAGACCCTGAACGTCGTCCCCACCCGGGAGGGCAAGCCCTACTACACCGACTGCGAGGGCGGCGCCTGGCGGGCCTACCTCTTTGTGGAGGGGACGGTCTGCCTGCAGAAGGTGGAAAACGAGCGGGACTTCTACACCGCCGCCGAGACCTTCGGCAACTTCCAGAACCAGCTGGCCGGCTACCCTGCCGCCACCCTGCACGAGACCATCGCCCGCTTCCACGACACCCCCAACCGCTACGCCAACTTTGAAAAGGCCCTGGCCGCCGACGTGATGGGCCGCGCCCGGGAGATCGGCCCCGAGATCGCCTTTATCCGCGCACGGGAGGCCGACTGCCATGTCCTGATGGACCAGCTGGCCGCCGGGGTGCTGCCCCTGCGGGTCACCCACAACGACACCAAGCTGAACAACGTCCTGATCGACCAGGCCACCGGCAAGGGCATCTGCGTCATCGACCTGGACACCGTCATGCCGGGGCTGTCCGCCTACGATTTCGGCGACTCCATCCGCTTTGGCGCCAACGACTGCGCGGAGGACGAGCCCGACCAGAGCAAGGTCCACTTCAGCCTCCACCTGTACGAGGTGTTTGCCCGGGGATACCTGGCGGCGGCCGGCAGCGCCATGACCGAGGCCGAGCGCCGCAGCCTGCCCTGGGGGGCCAAGCTGATGACCCTGGAGTGCGGCATCCGCTTTTTGACCGACTACCTGGAGGGCGACCACTACTTCAAGATCAGCCGCCCGGCCCAGAACCTGGACCGCGCCCGCACCCAGTTCACCCTGGTGGAGGGGATGGAGCGGGAGTTCGACGCCATGACGCAGCTGGCGCTGGAACTGTAAAAAAACCGATACACAAAAAGCTCCCCCGCGGCGGGCCGCAAAGCCAGCCGCAGGGGAGCGTTTTTATGTCTTATTGGTCAGAAAACCGCCGGAAAACTCAGGCGTTCTTCTTCATGGCCTCTTCCACCGAGACGGCCACCGCAACGGTAGCGCCGACCATGGGGTTGTTGCCCATGCCCAGGAAGCCCATCATCTCAACGTGCGCGGGCACCGAGCTGGAGCCTGCGAACTGGGCGTCCGAGTGCATACGGCCCATGGTGTCGGTCATGCCGTAGGAGGCAGGGCCGGCGGCCATGTTGTCGGGGTGCAGGGTGCGGCCGGTGCCGCCGCCCGAAGCCACCGAGAAGTACTTCTTGCCCTGCTCGACGCACTCCTTCTTGTAGGTGCCGGCCACAGGATGCTGGAAGCGGGTGGGGTTGGTGGAGTTGCCGGTGATGGACACGTCCACCTTCTCGTGGTGCATGATGGCCACGCCCTCGCGGACGTCGTCGGCGCCGTAGCAGCGGACAGCGGCGCGCTCACCCTTGGAGTAGGGGATCTCGCGGACGATGTGCAGCTCGCCGGTGGCGTAGTCGAACTGGGTCTGGACGTAGGTGAAGCCGTTGATGCGGGAGATGATCTGGGCGGCGTCCTTGCCCAGGCCGTTCAGGATGACGCGCAGGGGCTTGGTGCGGGCCTTGTTGGCGTTCTTGACGATGCCGATGGCGCCCTCGGCGGCGGCGAAGGACTCGTGGCCGGCCAGGAAGGCGAAGCACTCGGTCTCGTCCCGCAGCAGCATGGCGGCCAGGTTGCCGTGGCCCAGGCCGACCTTGCGGTCGTCGGCGACCGAACCGGGGATGCAGAAGGACTGCAGGCCGATGCCGATGGCCTCGGCGGCCTCGGGGGCGGTGGTGCAGCCCTTCTTGATGGCGATGGCGGCGCCCACGACGTAGGCCCAGCCGGCGTTCTCAAAGGCGATGGGCTGGATCTCCTTCACCGTCTTATAGGGGTCGATGCCGACAGAGTCACAGATGGACTTGGCTTCTTCGATCGAGCCGATGCCGTACTCATGCAGGACGGAATTGATGCGGTCAATCCGGCGCTCATAACTTTCAAACAGTGCCATTTTTCTCGTCCCTCCCTATTATTCCTCTCTGGGGTCAATGTACTTGGCGGCATCAGCGTACTGACCGTAAGTACCCATGGCCTTTTCGACAGCCTCGGCGGCGGGGACGCCCTTCTTCAGCGCGTCGGTGACCTTGCCCAGATTCAGGAACTGGTAGCCGATGATCTCGTTGTTGTCGTTCAGGGCCAGCTTGGTGACATAGCCCTCGGCCATCTCCAGATAGCGGGCGCCCTTGGCCTTGGTGCCGAACATGGTGCCCACCTGGCTGCGCATACCCTTGCCCAGGTCCTCCAGGCTGGCGCCGATGGGCAGGCCGCCCTCGGAGAAGGCGGTCTGGCTGCGGCCGTAGACGATCTGCAGGAACAGCTCGCGCATGGCCACGTTGATGGCGTCGCAGACCAGGTCGGTGTTCAGGGCCTCCAGGATGGTCTTGCCGGGCAGGATCTCGGAAGCCATGGCGGCGGAGTGGGTCATGCCAGAGCAGCCCAGGGTCTCGACCAGGGCCTCTTCGATGACGCCGTCCTTGATGTTGAGGGTGAGCTTGCAGGCGCCCTGCTCGGGTGCGCACCAGCCCACGCCGTGGGTGAGACCGGAAATGTCCTTGATCTCCTTGGCCTGGACCCATTTACCCTCTTCGGGGATGGGGGCGGGGCCGTGGTATGCGCCCTTGGTGACAGGACACATGTGCTCTACTTCGGCAGAATAGATCATACGAAACGTCCTCCTTATTGTTTACACTGAAGCACCCCCGGGCCCTTCTGAAAAGAAAAAGCTGAAAACTTTACAAGCACAAGGGACAGCTTGCAGAAGTCATCAGCTTAAAAAAGCAACAGCTTAAAAAAGCGGTTAAGGCTTATGCCAGGGGAGAACTTCATTCCCATCACAGTATAGCACAAAAGTTTACGGGGCGCAACAGTTTTTGTTGTATCCAACGTCTTGCTTTCCGGCGTCTCTTTCTGGTATAATAGCACTTGGATACAAGCGGCATATCTCCCGCTGTGCCGCGCAAAAAACACGGAAAACAGAAAAGGAAGGTGCCCGCCATGACACACAAACGCTCGCAGCTGCATCGCATGGAAGAACGTCTGAAACACATCCTGCGGGATCAGGTGGCCGAATTTGCCAGCCTTTTGGAGGTCATCATCTCGGTGCTGGTGCTCACCGGCCTTGTCATCAGCTCGGTGCCGGTGGCAAGGGAGATGCTGTCTTTGTGGCAGAGCGGCAGCACAGACGCCTTTCAGACCTTTCTGGGCCACGCCTTCAACCTGGTCATCGGCATCGAGTTTATCAAGATGCTGGCCAAGCACAGCCCCGGCAGCGCGCTGGAGGTGCTGCTGTACGCCATCGCCCGCAACATGATCCTGGGCCACGGCACCGCCGCCGAAAACCTGCTGGGGGTGGCGGCCATCGGGCTGATCTTCGTCATACGCAAGTTTTTGTTCGTGCCTTCCTTTGGGGCCACCCTGCCGGGCGGCGAGCCCGCCCAGGACCTGGCCCATCTGTTCCATCGGATGCGTCCGGGCGCACCGGAAAAGACCCCGGAGGAAAGCGCTCCATGACCCCCGCCCCCGCCCCTCACCCGGGGCGGGTTTTTGTTGGAATGTCCAAAATTTGATGCAATGTTTGTACAAATTCATCATAGACAAAACATGAACGTTTTGTTAATATAATTACGGCAAGATTGTTACTCCAGCGAGGCATTACTTGTGACCCTGTACTTCAAACCCCCTGTGTCAAACAGCGGCGCTTTTGGTATGGGGTTCCAGGGTTGATAGCTTCTGCGGGAGTTTTTTTATTGCGATTTACGCCCTGCCGCTGATTCTGCGGGCGGCCGGGCGCCTGAAGATAGAGGCCCGCCCCTCACGTGTGTGTCAAGGCCCCGGGGGCGGGGTACGCAAGAACCGGGGAATGGGAGAACGGAGAGCGCAATGCAGATTGTCAAGAAGATCAACAATAATGTGGCGCTGGCCCGGGACGGCAGGGGCAATGAGCTGGTTGTGTTCGGCAAGGGGGTGGGCTTCCCCGCCATGCCCTACGAGCTGGACGATCTGGACCGCATCCAGCGCACGTTCTACAACGTCAGCAAGCGGTACATCGACCTGCTGCCCGACCTGCCCGAAGCGCTGATGCTGGCGGCCGACGACATTGCGGAGGAGGCCCGGGACGAGCTGGATTGCGAGCTGAACCCCAACCTCCCCTTTATCCTGGCGGACCATCTGAACTTTGCCATCCAGCGCACCCGGCAGGGCGTGGCCCTGCAGAACCCGCTGTCCTACGACGTCAAACACCTCTACCCCAAAGAATACCAGATCGCGGCCCGCGGGATGCGGGAGCTGTGCAGCAAAATGGGGGTCCAGCTGCCCGAAAGCGAGACGGTCAGCGTGGCGCTGCACCTCATCAACGCCGAGGGCAAAGCCGGCGATATGCACGACACCCTGGCCAACGTCCAGCTGATCGCCCAGCTGTCCGAGATGGTGGAGGATTATTTCCACATCCAGATCGACCGCGACAGCTTCAACTATTCCCGCCTGGCCATGCACATGCGGTATCTGGTGCAGCGGATGAGCGAGGGCAGCCCCATGCCGGAGGACCCCGCCACGCGGGAGCTGTTCCGCACGGTCAAAATGGAGTACCCCCAGGACTACGACTGCACCCGCCGCATTGCCGACTGGCTGGCCAAAAACCGGGGCTGGCACTGCAGCAGCGAGGAGCAGCTGTACCTGGTCATGCACATCCACCGGGTCCGTGTTTCGGCCCAGGGCAGCCAGGACGAGGACTGACCTGCGGCCCCCGGCGGCCCCTGCCCTTTTTCTGTGTCCCTTTTGGTATCGGTACGCCCTGATGCGCACAGGGCGTCGGATATAAATGCCTGCTTTTGCAAAAGGAGGAATGTACCATGGCGCAAACGCCTGATCCGGACGGGCTGATGCAGCAGTTTTACCCCCTGCTGGGGGGCAGATCCAACGTGGTAAAGGAATCCCGGCAGAGCAGCTGCCTCATTTTTTCCATCAAGGACCAGAGCCTTGCGGACACCGCGGCCCTGGCTGCCCTGCCCACCGTGGCGGCGTGCAGCCTGCGCGGCGGCAGGGTCCGGGTGGAGCTTGAGGCCCAAACCTACGAAAAAGCAATAAAGGAGAACACGCTTATGGCAAGCAAATACGACGGTCTTGCGCGGATCATCATCCAGAACGTGGGCGGCAAGTCCAACATCATCTCGCTGACCCACTGCGTCACCCGCCTTCGCTTCAAGCTGAAGGACGAGAGCAAAGCCCAAACCGACATCCTCAAGGACACCGACGGCATCGTCACCGTCATCCAGTCGGGCGGGCAGTACATGGTGGTCATCGGCAACCATGTGCCCCAGGTCTATGACGCGGTGTGCGCCGTGGGCCACATCACCCCGGGCGGCGCGGTGAACGAGGACGGCACCGCAGCCGAGGGCGGCGGCGACGCGCCCCAGGAGAAGATGAACCCCTTCAACGCCTTTATCAGCATCATCACCAGCGTCTTTACCCCGGCGCTGGGCTGCCTGGCCGCCTGCGGCATGATCAAGGGCCTGCTGGCCCTGTTCGTGGCGGTGGGCGTTCTGGACGGCGCAGGCCCCACCTACAACATCCTGTACTCCCTGGGCGACTGCTTCTTCTACTTCATGCCCATCCTGCTGGCTTACACCGCCTCCAAAAAGTTCGGCCTGCCCGAGATGGAAGGCATGGTCATCGGCGCGGCCATGCTGTACCCCTACCTGCTGGGCAGCTCGACCTATGCGCATGACAGCCTGTTCATGATCCCGGTCATTATGCCGACTTCGGGCGACTACACCTCCAGCGTCATCCCCATCATCTGCGCCATCGCCTTTGCGGCCTGGTTTGAAAAGCTGTACTCCAAGTATATCCCCGACACCATTAAACTGTTTGCACTTCCCCTCATCACCTGCACCGTCACCTTCTGCCTGACCCTGTGGGTCATCGGACCCATCGCCTCCCTGCTGGCCCAGGGTCTGAGCGTCCTGTTCACCTTCCTGAGCAACACCAGCAGCATCCTGATGGGCGCTGTGGTGGGCGCGTTCTGGCAGGTCCTGGTCATGTTCGGCCTGCACTGGGCCGTTGCCACCCTGGCCATTACGGACGCCGCCACCGCTGGCAGCACCACCCTGCTGATCGGCATGCTGGGCACCACCTTTGCCCAGACCGGCGCTGTGGCCGCCATCTGGATCAAGACCAAGAACAAGAAGCTGAAGAGCCTGTGCGCCCCCGCCTTTATCTCGGCCATCGCCGGCGTCACCGAGCCTGCTATTTACGGCATCACCCTGCCCAAGAAGCTGCCCTTCATCATCACCTGTGTGGTCTCCTGCATCACCGGCGGCATCATGGGCGCGTTCCATACCGCTCAGTTCTCCATCGGCGCCATGGGCGTGTTCAGCTGGCCCACCTTTGTTGACCCTGTCAGCAACGACGCTTCCGGCATGGTGACCGCCATCGTTGTTTCTCTGGTGGCCACCGTGGCAGGCTTTATCCTGACCTTCCTCACCTACAGCGACGAGCCCGCCAAGAAAAAGGCTTGATCCCTCTTTATCCCCATCATGCAAAGGAGCTTGTGACCATATGAGCGTTTTCCGTGACGATTTCCTGTGGGGCGGCGCCTGTGCCGCCAACCAGTTCGAGGGCGCCTGGGACGTGGACGGCAAGGGCGACAGCGTTGCCGACCACTGCACCAACGGCAGCAACACCAACCCCAAGCGCATCACCGTGGACTTTGAGCCCGGGGCCCTCTACCCCAGCCACGAGGCCATCGACTTCTACCACCACTACGAGGAGGACATCGCCCTATTTGCCGAGATGGGGTTCAAGACCTTCCGCACCTCCATCAACTGGACCCGCATCTTCCCCACCGGGGAGGAGGCCGAGCCCAACGAAAAGGGCCTGGCCTTCTACGACCGCGTCTTTGACTGCTGCAAAAAGCACGGCATCGAGCCGCTGGTCACCATCAGCCACTACGAGCTGCCCTATGCCCTGGTCAAAAAATACAACGGCTGGGCCGGCCGCGAGCTGGTGGACCTGTACGTGAAGTACTGCAAGGTGCTGTTTGAGCGCTACAAGGACAAGGTAAAATACTGGCTGACCTTCAACGAGATCAACTGCGGCACCATGAATCTGGGCGCCATCCTGGAGCTGGGCACCTGCCAGGGCTACGACGGCCCCTGCGTGGACATCAAGATCAGCGACCAGGTGCGCTTCCAGGCGCTGCACCACCAGTTCGTGGCCAGCGCCAAGGCGGTGGCCTACGCCCACGAGCACTACCCCCAGTTCAAGCTGGGCAACATGATCTGCTTCATCACCAGCTATCCCCTCACCTGCGACCCCGCCGACATCCTGGCCAACCAGAGCCGGATGCAGCTGTCCAACTGGTTCTGCAGCGACGTGCAGGTCCGCGGCGAGTACCCCGCCTATATGCGCCGCTACTTTGCCGAGCACGGCGTCCAGCTGCAGATGGAGCCGGGCGACGAGGAGATCCTGCGCAAGGGCACGGTGGACTTCTACACCCTGAGCTACTATATGTCCAACTGCGTCACCACCCACGACGACGCCGAGGAGATCGGCGGCAACATGCTGGGCGGCATGAAGAACCCCTACCTGAAGGCTTCGGACTGGGGCTGGCAGATCGACCCCATGGGCCTGCGCTACACCCTGAAGGAGATCTACGACCGCTACCGCATCCCCATCATGGTGGTGGAAAACGGCCTGGGCGCCAAGGACGTCAAGGACGCCGACGGCAAGATCCACGACAGCTACCGCATCGACTACCTGCGCCAGCACATCGCCCAGATGGCCGAGGCCGTCAAGGACGGCGTGGACCTGATGGGCTACACCCCCTGGGGCTGCATCGACCTGGTATCCGCCAGCACCGGCGAGATGGCCAAGCGCTACGGCTTCATCTATGTCAATAAGTTCGACGACGGCACCGGCGATCTGTCCCGCGAGCGCAAGGACAGCTTCTACTGGTACCAGAAGGTCATCGCCACCAACGGCGAGGACCTGAGCTGATTTTCGCCATCCACATTTCATCATAAGAGGGGAACCGTATGCACCGGCCAGATTGGGGCGGGCGGTGCATACGGTTTTCTGTTTTGCCCCGCCGGGCCGGCTACCCTTGCCACCCTGTGCGCGGCGTGGTACAATGGCAGCGAACGACACAGCGAAAGGAAGGCGGCCGCATATGAGCACAGACAACGCCGCGCCCGGCAAGATCCTGATCCGGGGTGCGCGGGTGCATAACCTGAAAAACGTGAACGTGGACATCCCCCTCAACCAGATCGTGGGCATCGCGGGGGTGTCGGGGTCGGGCAAGTCCAGCCTGGCGCTGGGGGTGCTGTACGCCGAGGGGTCGCGGCGGTACCTGGACGCTTTGTCCACCTACACCCGGCGGCGGATGACCCAGGCCGCCCGGGCCGACGTGGACGAGGTGCTGTATGTGCCGGCGGCGCTGGCCCTGCACCAGCGGCCGGGGACGGGCGGCATCCGCTCCACCTTCGGCACCGGCACCGAGCTTTTGAACAGCCTGCGGCTGATGTATTCCCGCCTGGCAAGCCACCGGTGCCCGGGCGGGCACTATCTGCCGCCCACCATTGCGGTGGCCGCCGGGCAGGAGCTGGTCTGCCCCGTATGCGGGGCCCGCTTCTTCGCGCCCTCGGCCGAGGAGCTGGCCTTCAACAGCCAGGGGGCCTGCCAGCGGTGCGGGGGCACCGGCACGGTGCGCACGGTGGACCGCGCCACCCTGGTGCCCGACGAGACCCTGACCATCGACCAGGGCGCGGTGGCCCCCTGGAACAGCCTGATGTGGTCCCTGATGACCGACGTCTGCCGGGCCATGGGGGTGCGCACCGACGTGCCCTTCAAGGACCTGACCGACGCGGAAAAGCAGATCGTCTACGACGGGCCCATGGTCAAAAAGCATATCTTTTACCGGCCCAAAAACGGCGACGCCCTCAGCGCCGGGGAGCTGGACTTCACCTACTACAGCGCCACCAACACCGTCCTGAACGCCCTGCACAAGGTCAAGGACGAAAAAGGGATGAAGCGGGTGGAAAAGTTCCTGAAAGAAGAGCCCTGCCCCGACTGCGGCGGCACGCGGCTTTCGGCGGCGGCCCGCGCCCCCCGGCTGCGGGGCATCGGGCTGGACGAGGCCTGCCGGATGACCCTGGGCGAGCTGCTGGACTGGGTGGGCGGCGTGCCCGCCTCCCTGCCCGCCGAGATGCGCCCCATGGCCCAAAGCATCTGCGAGTCCTTCCAGACGCCCGCCCGGCGCCTGATGGACCTGGGGCTGTCCTACCTCTCGCTGGACCGGGCGGCCTCCACCCTCTCCACCGGGGAGCGCCAGCGGATGCAGCTGGCCCGCGCCGTCCGCAACCGGACCACCGGCGTCCTCTATGTGCTGGACGAGCCCTCCATCGGGCTGCACCCGGCCAACATCGTGGGCCTGACCGGGGTCATGCAGGACCTGGTGGCCGACGGCAACTCGGTGCTGCTGGTGGACCACGACACCCAGATCCTGCGCCAGGCGGACTGGCTGGTGGAGATGGGCCCCGGGGCCGGCGCCGGCGGCGGGCAGGTGATCGCCGAGGGGACGGTCGAGGACATCCAGCAAAACCCCCGGTCCCAGATCGGGCCCTTCCTGGCGGGGCGGGCGGATGTGCGGCGGAAGCCCGTGCCCCCGGACGCCCTGTTTGAAAAAGGGGCCGTCGCCCTTTCCACCGGGCCCATCCACACCGTCAGGCCGCTGGAGGTGCGCTTGCCCAAAGGGCGGCTGACGGTGGTCACCGGGGTGTCGGGCTCGGGCAAGACCACCATGGTGCTGGAAAGCCTGGTCCCCGCGGTCCAGGCCATGGCCGCCGGGGCCCCCCTGCCCGGCCACGTCCGGGCCCTGGACGCCCCCGGCATCGCCCAGATCAAGCTGATCGACGCATCCCCCATCGGGATCAACGTCCGGTCCACCGTGGCCACCTACGCCGGCGTCCACGACGAGCTGCGCAAGCTCTACGCACGCACCCCCGACGCCAGGCAGCGGGGCTGCAAGGCCGGGGATTTCTCCTACAACACCGGCCGCCTGCGCTGCCCCGTCTGCGACGGCACCGGCTCCATCAGCCTGGACGTGCAGTTCCTGCCCGACGTGGAGATCCCCTGCCCCGCCTGCCGGGGCAGCCGCTACGACCGGGCGGCCTGCCAGATCCGGCACCGCAACAAGGCGGGGCAGAGCTGCTCCCTGCCCGAGCTGATGGACATGGACGTCCACACGGCGCTGGACTTCTGCCGGGACATGAAAACCGTCTATCCCCGGCTGAAGGTGCTGCAGGACCTGGGCCTGGGCTACCTGACCCTGGGGGAAGAGACCCCCAGCCTGTCGGGCGGGGAGGCCCAGCGGCTCAAGCTGGCCAGTGAGATGGGCCGCGCCCAGGACGACGCCATCTTCGTGTTCGACGAGCCCACCATCGGCCTGCACCCGCTGGACGTCCGGACCCTGCTGGGGGTGTTCCAGACCCTGACCGATCACGGAGCCACCGTGGTGGTGATCGAGCACGACCTGGACGTCATCCGCAACGCCGACTACATCCTGGATATGGGCCCCGGCGGCGGCGCGGAAGGCGGCCGCCTGGTGGCCTGCGGCCCTCCCGAGGCGATCCGGGCCTGCCCTGAGAGCGTCACCGGGCGCTTTATCTGAGTGCATACAGAAAAGACCGTATCCGCTGCATGGCGGGTACGGTCCTTTTTTGCTTTATTCGCCGTCGTCCTCCGGCTCCTGCGGGCCGGCGCCTTCGGGCTGGTAGCGGCGGAACACCGGCTCCAGCAGCGCGGCAAACAGCCAGGCCGCCACCCCCGGCAGGATCACCACCGGGAACAGCAGCACCCATACCAGCGCCGCCGACGCCACCAGGACCGCCACCAGCCCCACCGTGCGGGGCAGGCAGCCCACCGCCAGCCGCAGGGCGGTCAGCATCAGCCCCACCGGCCGGAAGGTGAACCGGGACAGCAGGGGGAACATCCAGCAGGCGGCCCCCACCGGCAGGACCATCAGCACCAGGCAGAACACCAGCACCAGGGGCGCGGCGGCGCTGCCGGCGGCGGCCGCCGCCCCGATCAGCCGCAGCGCCCAGGCCAGCAGCCAGAGCAGCGCCCCCCAGGCCACCGTCACCGCCGCGGCGCAGGGCAGCTCCCGCCGGAAGGTCTGCCAGAAGCGCTTCCAGGGCAGGGGCTCGGCGCCCCGCACGCAGCGGGCCACCGCGTCGTAGAGGGCGGCCGTCGCCGCCCCCGCCGTCACCAGAGGCAGGGAGCAGACCAGCCACAGCAGGCTGAGGATCAAAAGGTCGGCAAAGTGGTCCAGCGTCTGCCAGAACCTGTTCTGCGGGTTGAAAATGCCACTTGACATGAAAAACGGGCTCCTTTCCGGGTCGAGACAGGCCGCGCGGCGGTCCAATGTTTGGTGCTATGATAACACATTCCGGCCCGGTTGTCACCCCGCCGGGGGCATTTTGCAATATCTCTAAAAACGACCGCAAGAATTGAAAAAGATTTTCAAACATGTTACTATAGTCTTGTAACCATTTTGACACTCTGCCCACCCGATTGTTCTGCACCTACGAGGAGGTACCCATTATGCCCACCGACCTGCGCACAGTGATCGAGCGGATCAGCGCGGAATATTACCAGCTGACCGCTGCGGAAAAAAAGGTGGCCGACTACGTCACCGACCACCAGCGCGATACCCAGATCATGTCCATCTCCGACCTGGCCGAGGCCTGCGGCGTGGCCGAGGCCACCATCACCCGTTTCTGCCGCAAGCTGGACTACAAGGGATACAACGATTTCAAGCTGGCCCTGGCCAAAAGCGTGGCCAGCCGCCGGGGCATCCCCTTCCTCAGCGGCGAGGTGACCCCGGAGGACGACATCCAGGAGATGTGCCACAAGCTGTACGGGGCCGAGGTGGACGCCATCTCCCAGACCCTCAGCCTCATCCGCCCCGACTGCATCCGGCAGGCCGCCGACATCCTCACCCAGGCGGACAAGGTCTTTTGCATGGGCCAGGGCGGCTCCATGATCATGGCCGAGGAGGCGGCCCACATCTTTTCCACCGCCGGGATGAGCTTTTTCTCCCCCAGCGACTCCCACATCCAGATCATGTACACCGCCGCCCTCACCCGGCGGGACGCCATCCTCTTTTTCTCCTACTCGGGCGCCACCCGCGAGGCGGTGGAGCTGCTGGAGCTGGCCCGGCGCCGCGGGGTGCGCACCGTCCTGGTCACCCATTTCCCCAAATCGCCGGCGGCGGCCTACGCCAACGTCATCCTGCAGTGCGGCGCCAACGAAGGCCCCCTGCAGCTGGGCTCGGTGCCCGCCCGCATGGCCCAGCTGTTTTTGATCGACGCCCTGTTCACCGAGGTCTGCCGCCGCCAGGAGGACAAGGTGGAGGACGTCCGCCGCGAGATGGCCGAAGTGCTGGAAATCAAGCATCTGTGAGGGCTTTTTGAAAACTTTTTTGTTCTGAATTATTGTCCTGAAAAAAATTTTCAAAAAAATGACCAAAAAGTATTGACTTCTTTTTCATTCCTTTGTAAAATAACAAACAAGAGCACCGGACAGTTTGCACGTGCCGTCCGGTTTTGACAAGGCATGACAAAAGGAGGACATTATGAAACATTTCATCTCTCGCCGGGACTTCCTGAAGGTCGCGGGCGCTGTGGGCGCAGCCGGCGCGCTGGCTGCCTGCGGCGGCTCCAGCTCCAGCAGCACCGCCGCTTCCACCTCTGCTTCCAGCTCCGCCGCTTCCGGCGCGGCCGGCGGCAGCGTGTCCATCTCCCTGTGGACCTACCCCATCGGCTCCTGGGGCGGCACCGAGTCCAAGCTGGATGACATCATCGCTGCGTTCAACGCCGTCCACCCCGAGATCACTGTCACCTACGAGACCCTGGACTACCAGAACGGCGACAACCTGGTCACCTCGGCCATCACCGCCAAGGAGACCCCCGACCTGATCATGGAAGGCCCCGAGCGCCTGGTGTCCAACTGGGGCGCCAACAACCTGATGGTGGACCTGAGCGACCTGTGGGCCGACACCGAAGAGGACATCGCCGCCGTCAGCGCATCGGTGGTCAGCGCCTGCCAGCTGGACGGCGCCTACTACGAGTACCCCCTGTGCATGACCACCCACTGCATGGCCATCAACTACGAGGTCTTTGAGCAGGCCGGCGCCCTCCAGTATCTGGACCAGGATACCCGCACCTGGACCACCGACGACTTTGTGGCCGCGATGGAGACCATCCGTGATTCCGGCCTGACCGCCGTGCCCGGCATCCTCTACTGCGGCGGCCAGGGCGGCGACCAGGGCACCCGCGCGCTGGTCAACAACCTCTACTCCGGTACTTACACAAACCCCGAGCACACCGAGTACACCGTCAACAGCCCCGAAAACGTCCAGGCCCTGGAGCTGCTCAAGAGCATGGTGGACAACCAGAGCCTGAACGCCAACGCCGGCTTCCAGGCATCGGACGAGCTGCAGCAGTTTGCCAACGGCACCGCCGCCGTCACCTTCTGCTGGAACGCTTCCAACAAGGCCCAGTACGCCTCCCAGGTCACCTTTACCCCCTACGCCATGGCATTCCCCTCCGACGACGGCGTGCCTGAGCTGTGCGGCGGCATCTGGGGCTTCGGCATCTTCGACAGCGGCGACGAGGCCCGCATCGAGGCCGCCAAGACCTTTATCAAGTTTGTCTGCGACGACGAGAACCAGGCCGCCGAGAGCGTCCGGCTGACCGGCTTCTTCCCGGTGCGCGAGTCCCTGGGCGACGTCTACGAGGGCACCGACCAGGCCGAGAACATGGGCGAGTTCGCCTCCCTGATGCCGTACCTGGGCGACTACTACAACGTGGCCCCCAACTGGACCGAGCAGCGCCAGAACTGGTTCAACATGCTGCAGCAGATCATGGTCAACAACACCCCCGCCCAGGAGGCCGCCGACGCCTTTGTGGAGGCCAGCAACCCGTAACGGGCCTGCTGGCAACGCCGATCCTGAGCTGAGCACACGGAGCGCCTGCCAGCCGGCCCCCGCCGGGGCAGGCGCCCCTTTTATGCCAGCGAGGGGGCCCCGCCCCCGCTTCTATCCTACACTCTTCAAAGGAGGGAATCAACGTGGCGCAAACACAAAAAGCCAACAAGGCCCACTCTTCCCGGGTGCTGGCCCGGCGCGAGACCATCTCCGCCTACCTGTTCATGCTGCCCAGCCTGCTGTTCTTTGTGGGCTTCGTGCTGGTGCCCATGGGGATGTGCCTGGTCTACAGCTTCCTGGACATGGGCATCGACACTTCGGCCGCGACCTTTACCGGCCTGAACAACTACATCGAGATGGTCAAGGACCCCACCTTTATCCGCTCGCTGTGGAACACCATCCTGATCGTGGTGGTGTCGGTGCCTGTGGTCACCGCCTTCTCGCTGTGGGTGGGCTCGGCCATCTACCCCATGCGCAGCAAGATGCGCTCCTTCTTCCGGTGCGTGTTCTACCTGCCGGTGGTCACCGGCTCGGTGGCCGTCACCGTGGTGTGGAAATGGATGTTCAACCCCTACAACGGCCTGCTGAACCAGATCTTTGGCACCACCGGCTTTGACTGGCTGGGCGACACCCGCACCGCCATCTGGTGCATCATCATGATCCTGTTCACCACCTCCATCGGCCAGCCCATCGTCCTGTACGTGGCGGCCCTGGGCAACGTGGACAAGTCCCTGGAGGAGGCCGCCGCCATCGACGGCGCCACCCGCCTGCAGATCTTTTGGAAGATCAAGTGGGCCCAGATCATGCCCACCACCCTGTACGTCCTGGTCATCACCACCATCAACAGCTTCCAGTGCTTTGCGCTGATCCAGCTGCTGACCCGCGGCGGCCCTCTGGGCACCACCAGCACCCTGATGTACTACATCTTCGACATGGCCTACAACTACCAGCGCTTTGGCTACGCCAACGCGATGGGCGTGGTGCTGGCCATCTTCATCGCCATCTTCTCCGCGATCCAGTTCAAGGTCGCCCAGTCCGACAACGGTTAAAAGGGAGGTATCAGGATGTCCAAGACAAAATCGAGCCTGGACGGCCAGTCCCGCGGCTACAAGATCTTTGTGGTCATCGTGCTGGCCCTGCTGGCAGTATTCTTCATCTTCCCCCTGTACTGGATCCTGACCGGCTCGCTGAAGGACGCCATCACCATCAACGCCCGGACGCCCCAGTGGTTCCCCCTGGAGCCCACCCTGGACAACTACGTGCGTCTGTTCAAACAGCCCGCCATCCAGTGGCTGCTCAACACCATCATCATCGCCGTGGCCGCCATGGCCCTGACCTGCATCACCGCGGCGCTGGCCGGCTACGCCCTGGCCAAAAAGCGCTTTTGGGGGCAGACGGTCCTGTTCAGCCTGCTGGTGTGCGCCATGGCCCTGCCCAAGCAGGTCATCGTCATCCCCCTGCTGCAGGAGATGAGCGCCCTGGGCCTGAACAACAACCTGCTCGCCGTCATCCTGCCCACCGTGGGCTGGCCCTTCGGCATCTTTTTGATGAAGCAGTTCTCCGAGACCATCCCCACCGAGATGCTGGAGGCCGCCCGCATCGACGGCGCCAGCGAGGTGCGCACCTTCGTCTCCATCGTTTTCCCCATGGTCAAGCCCGGCGTGGGCGCGCTGGCCATCTTCACCTTCGTCAACACCTGGAACGACTACTTCCTGCAGCTCATCATGCTGCAGCGGCGTGAAGTGCTGACCATCTCCACCGGTATCGCCCGGCTGCAGGGCGAGGTCTCCTCCGACTTTGGCCTGATCATGGCCGGCGCCGCCCTGGCGGCCATCCCCATCGTGGCGGTCTTCCTCATGTTCCAGAAGTACTTCACCCAGGGCATCACCATGGGCGCCGTCAAGGGCTGATGCCCCGGCACCCCAGAGATTGGAGCGTTGTATCATGAAAGATCATACCAAATACCAGGGCGTCATCCCCGCCTTTTACGCCTGCTACGGGCAGGACGGCAGCATCTCCGCCGAGGGCGTCAAGGCCCTGACCCGCCACCTGATCGCCAAGGGCGTCAAGGGCGTGTACGTGGGCGGCTCTTCGGGCGAGTGCATCTACCAGCACCCCGACGAGCGCAAGGCCGTGCTGGAGGCCGTCATGAGCGAGGCCAGGGGCAAGATCACCGTGATCGCCCATGTGGCCTGCAACAACACCGCCGACTCGGTGGAGCTGGCCGCCCATGCCGAAGCCTGCGGCGTGGACGCCATCGCCGCCATCCCCCCCATCTACTTCCACCTGCCGGAATACGCCATTGCCGACTACTGGAACGCCATGAGCGCCGCGGCGCCCCACACCGAGTTCGTCATCTACAACATCCCCCAGCTGGCCGGCACCGCCCTGACCATGAGCCTGCTGCGCACCATGCTGCAAAACCCCAACGTGGTGGCGGTCAAGAACTCTTCCATGCCCACCCAGGACATCCAGATGTTCAAGGACGCCGGCATCGCCGCCCGCGGCCAAAACGGCTTCGTGGTCTTTAACGGGCCGGACGAGCAGTTCGTCTCGGGGCTGGCCATGGGCGCCGACGGCGGCATCGGCGGCACCTACGCCGTCATGCCCGAGCTGTT